>Ga0335069_10000059_pt1 | contig 184953 bp, 245 predicted proteins | sample Lox_Sample_11_FD_206714 | JGI IMG/M metagenome (GOLD analysis project Ga0335069, IMG submission 206714) | Soil microbial communities from Loxahatchee National Wildlife Refuge, Florida, United States - Lox_Sample_1.1 | ecosystem: Environmental > Terrestrial > Soil > Wetlands | place: USA... | reverse complement strand
TCTCTTCTTGAACATCGCGGCGGACACGAACAACTACAACATCTCCGCGATCTCCGGCTCGGTCGTCACCGTCAACGAGACGTTCTCGCCGCAGCAGAACTCGGACGGCTTCTACGCGACGACGCCGATGTCGACGCCGCTCATCGAAGAGCCGTTCGCGATCCGCATCCGCGGCGCGGCGCTCACGCTCACCGACGGCTCGCCCGACAAGGATGGCATCGCCGACACGTACGCTGCGCTCGCGCAGACGTACCTCGATCGCCGCTTCTGGCAGATCGTGCCGGACAAGTGCAAGGCCGTGCTCAACGGCATCGAGCAGCTCATCGAGGGCTTCTTCATGGCGGCGGCGATCGCCGGCATGATCGGCCAGCAGCCGCCGCAGCAGTCGTTCACCAACTTCCCGATGACCGGCTTCACCGGCGTCGTGGGGTCGAACGACTTCTTCAGCGAGAGCCAGATGAACCGCATGGCGGCTGGCGGAAACTACATCGTCATTCAAGAGGTCGACGGCGCGCCGCTCACCTCGCGCATGGCGCTGACCACCGACATGAGCTCGATCGAGACCCGCACGGACTCGATCACGAAGATCGTCGACTTCTGCGCCAAGTTCTACCGCCGTGGCCTGAAGAACTTCATCGGGCGGTTCAACATCACGCAGGGCTTCCTCGACTCGCTCGGCCACGTGCTCGAGGGTCTGTCGAGCTTCCTCAAGGAAGCGGGCGTCCTCATCGGGGCGAAGATCAACAACATCGTGCAGGACGACACGGCACCGGACACGGTGCTCGTGGACATCACGCTCGATGTTCCGTACCCCTGCAACTACATTCGTTTGACGCTCACCATCTGAGCCGGTGACAAGGTGAAGGAGTAAGTCGATGGCAGGCAACTTCAGCGATTGGTCGCCGTACAGCAACTACGTCCAGGCGGGACTGGTTGATGGTCGCTACGCGACGGCCGGCTTCACGATGCTCGCGGCGGGTCCGCCCCGTCTCGCGAACATCGGCGGTGCAGCGGGCCTGGCACTCGCCGTCTCCGGCAACGGACAGGCGGCGAACCAGGTCGTTCTGCCGGTGGGCATCGTGCAGAACTTCAACCTCTCGCACACCCGCAACTTCAGCCGCATCTTCGAGATCGGCTCGGAGCGGTCGTACTTCATCGCGGGGCGCACCGTCGGGCAGATCGGCCTCGGCCGCATCTACTACCACGGCGTGTCGCTTCTGCGCATCCTGTACGCCTACTACCAGGACCTCGTTCCTCCGACGATCGTTCCGGCGCTCTTTCCGAACGCGGGCGCTGCGACGATGTCGAACCCGCACGACGTCGTCATCCCGCCGGGATACGAGAACATCTTCATCAACCTGGCCTCGGATCTGTTCGCGCAGCCGATCGGCCTGTTGATGTACATCCGCGACATCAACCTCGCGACGCTCGGCGCGGCCTTCTTCGAGGCGTGCTACATCCCGAACCACGTCTGGGCGACCGACTCGCAGGGCGTGCTCATCCAAGAGAACGTCGCGGTCCAATTCGAGCGCGCGGTGCCCGTGTCGGTGGCGGCGCTCACGCTCATCAGCACGACCACGTCGTCGAACGCCGGCGGCGCGAACATGACCTTCCCCGGCTTGCCGGGCTGATAGGAGAACAAGATGGGGACGCCGTTCTCCTTCCAGGGCTCGCTCAGCTTTCCGCCGGACGCCAGCGTCCCGCCGGAGCTCGTGGGCGTTGTCTTCTCCGCGCAGTACGACCAGTTCAACTGGTCGGTGATGAAGCTGACGGGGGCGGGCACCAAGGTCGTCCCCTTCGGCAACATCGGAGCGCCGGGAGTCAAAGCGGCACTCATCAAGGTGGACCCCGACCCCCTGGCGGCTCCCGTGAGCCTTCAGTGGAACGGCGGGGGCGCGCCAGGGCAGCAAGAAGTGGCGCCGGGTGGTTTCCTGATGCTGGGCTCCGCCAACCCCGTCTCGGGGCTGACGTCGCTCAGCATCGTGTACACCACGGCCGTCACGGTCCGTGTACTCCTGCTAGGCTGATCATGGACACTCCCATCTTTTCCTGGAGGCTCTCTCGTGGACGTCAACACCGCTCTGATCACCATGGCGATCTCCGCGGTCACCGGCATCGGGGCAGCCGCTCTATTCCTCTGGAGAACCGCGGGTGCCTGGCACACGTTCAAGCAGAAGACCACGGATGACATTCACGAGTTGCGCAGAGACTGCGACGACCTCGAGGAAGATCTGAACAAGCACGACAGGGAGTTGAAGGACTTCATCGCTGACCAAAGCAGACAATGGCGGGACATCAGTAGGTCGCTTGGTGTGATCGAGGGAACTCAAAACCGGAGAAGCAAACCATGACTCAGCCCAAAACGTCCAGCGCGCCGCCCGCAGCGACGGAGGTTCCCTCGAGGCCGCCTCGTCGTCGCATCTCTGGTTCGTTGATGCTCTCCCCCGAGGTCATCGAGATGAAGAGGGAGCAAGAAGAGGCGAAGAGACGTGCGGCGCGCCTCGCGGCGTTGGTTGCCCCCTCTCCCGATCTCTCCCCCGAACTCGTTCCCGATCCCTTCCCGAGCTACGCAGTGACCGCTACCGAAAAGAAATGACCCGTCCGAACGAAGAGCTGATGCGCCACTACGGCACCGATGTCGACTTCCAAGAGAAGGAAGCCGGGATCTCGCCGTTCGCGCAGCGTTTGCTCTTCGCGATGCTCGCCATGCGTATGGCGCAGCACGTCGGTGGTGAGATGAGCGAGCAGAGGCAGCAGGCGATCGCCATGAACGATGCCTTCCGCGCTTTGCAGCTTCAGCAGATGGCCTCCACGATCGGTAATGCGCAGCATGCGCAAGCGCCAGTGTTCGCACCGCCGGGTGCGGACCTCGGGTACCTGCCGTACCCAGTGCCGATCGGGATGGACGCGGGTATGGTCCGCGTAGCCTCCGCTCTCGGTGCGGAGCTGGCGCAGATGGAGAAAGAGGCAGGAATCATGAGCGGGATGGCGGGACTTCTTTCGAAGTCTCCCAACCTGGCGAAGCCCTTTCAGCAGGTTGGGCACGCGTTGCAGGCTCCCGTGCGCGCAGCGCAAGCCGCGGCCGCGTCTCCGATGGGACAGAAGATCGTTGGTGGTCTTCAGAAGGCACGCGACGTTGCTGCGCCCGTTGCTCAGAAGGCCGTTGCTGGAGCTAAGACTGTTGGTCGTGGCGCTCTCGCTGGTGGTCTCGTAGGTGCGGGTCTTCTTGGCGGCACCGCCTACCTGGCCTCGAAGCCGGTGCTCGGCTACCTCTCCCGCGAGCAGGGTCCAGCGGACTGGGGCGAGACCACCTACGGCGCTCCGCAACTCGCGCACGGCATCAACCAGTATGGGCAGCCCCAACTCGGGACGCCTTTCATTCGATAAGGAGAAGAAGACATGAGCCTCGGTTCGGGACTGTTCACGAAGCCCACGGCGGGAAAGCCGCATATCGTCAAGAATCGTCTGGACGGAGTCGGCGGCGAAGTCGGCAAGCTCCGTGCAGATCTCGCCAAGGAGCTCGCTCCGTTGGCTGCGATTGCAGTCGAGGAGTGGTCTGCACCGCCGGCGGCAGCGACCAACCTCATCAAGACGAGCATCGCGACCGTCGCATCCGCGGTGACCTACAAGGGCACCGACCTCAACGGAAGCGTCGGCGCGGCGAAGTTCGCACCGCGTCCGATCTCCTGCGCACTCGGTGCGGGCGCGCACTACGCGGGCTCGGCCACGATCCAGGGCTACGATGCCCAGGGCGTCTACATCACCGACACGATCGCGCTCGCGGGCAATGGCGGCACGACGCAGCACACGGCGAAGTACTTCGCGCAGGTGCTCGCGATCGTTCTGCCGGCGCAGCTCGACACGAGCGGCACGCTCGCGTTCGGTCTCTACGGAAACAACATCGGCCTCTCGCGGACGCCGAAGGCGCGCACGACCGCCCTTTTCCTGCTCCACGAGTTCGAAGACGGAGCGGTGGCAGGCACCGCAGGAGCTCTCATTGCTGCGGGGTCGGCGGCTCCGTACGGCGCGTACACGCCGCACGACGCACCGAACGGCACGCACAACTACGCGATCTACTACGAGTTCGACGCGACGGTCTAGCGCGTCTTCTCGGGCGGGTGCTGCATCGCCGCATACGTGGTGAGCAGAAGCCGCTTGAAGTGAGGGTTGCTCATCGCGAGCGGCCCTCGAGCAGCCCGGATCAGGTGAACAGCTTGGTCCGGGCTCATCTTTTTGAGCAGCATCAGCGCGAGCGCAGTGATGACGCCTGACCGATTGCGCCCCTGCCAGCAGGTGACGAGGACGGTCTTGCCGCGACGCACTTGTCGCGCAGTCCACATCGCGGCATTGATCGCGCGTTCTTTGTCTCCCGGCGGCATGCCCTTGAAGTCGTCGTCCATCGGCGCGTGCAGCACGGCGATGTCTGGGAAGCTCTGCGCTCCCGGTTGGAACTCTTTGGCGGCGAGCACAAGAGAGTCGATCCCGTGCTTGTAGAGTCCGGGGCCGATCGGCGGGTGCCCTCCCATCCAGATCGCTTCGGTGATGGGGCTTGCGTGTTCTTTGAGGTGCATCACGTCCACCAGAAAGAGTCGACGACAGGACCTTCGACAGGCTCCGCGATGATCGCAGAGCCAGCCGGTGGTTGCACCGCACGAGGTTGAGTAGCAGGAGGAGTCTTCGCCGCCGGCGTTGCGGAGAAGAACTCCATGGTCGCGCGGTTGATGAGGTCTTTCTCTTCGGGCGTGAAGTCGGAGAACCGCGCCGAGTTGTTGTAGAGCGCACGTAGGAGTGAGAGCGCCTGCTCATCGTATCGATCGGGGCTCTCAGCAGCGCTTTGAAGAATGGGTTCCGGACGTCCGGAAAGCAGCTCCTCGAAGACGCCACGAGAGATCTTCTGAGCAGGTGCGAGCTGCATCAGCGCATCTTGCCGAGCGAGCTCCTGAAACGTCGGGAACTTCGGAAACGCGATGGGCTCAGGGAGCGCCTTTCGGAGCTCGTCTTGAGGGGAGGGGAGGGCGCCCTGCGGGTCCCAGGCCCCGATGCTTCCGCTGTTGTTGCTGTTGCTCATCGTTGAGCACCTCGAGGAATGCAGCGTCCAAAGACGATGCGTGGGCTAGAAAAAAGAGACGGACCACGGCGACGATCGCCTTCTCTCTCGAGATGGGACGTCGCCTTTTGCGAAGGTCGTTCTTGCGCAGAACCGCGACCAGCCTGTTGAGCTGCTGGAGCGTGTCGGAGTCGAAGTTCAGCCAGAACGCGCGTTCGTGCATAGCAGGAAGTATAGCGAGAGCGGCGGCCGTTGTGCAGCCGCCGCTCTCTTCTTCTACTTGATTCGCAAGATCTCGTGAAGCTCCGGCCACGACGAGATGCGTCGCAGGTCCTTTCCATCCCGCTTGTTGTGCGGAGTGTCCCAGAGAAAGGCTGCACCACTCGTGTGGTGGTCGAGCCAGTCGATGACGTGCGTGTGCCTTGTCATCGACGAAGACGTCGCCTTGGACGATGTGCTTCGATTGCGTGTGGACGACTCGGCTGGACGGAATGCCGAAGTTCTTCGCGAGCCAGAGGTCGCGTTCGTGCGCCCACGTCTCGCTGCCGATGAGCGGTGAGGTGACGATGAATAGCTCGACACCTGCATCGAGGAGCTTCTGCACTCCTTCTTTCGCTCCTGCATAGACAGGCAGGTTCAAGCAGAACCCTGGTCTGCGCGCAACCACTCCCGCGAACTCACGGATGCCTGGTCCGTACTCGTCGAGTTGCCTGAAGATCTCCCAGTTCGGAAAGTCTTCTGGGCGCAGGTCGACGAGCTCGTTCTCTCGCAGCTCGTTGAGAATGCCGCCGACAAAGTCGGCCAAGATGCCATCACAGTCCAGCAGCAGCCGAAGCTTTCGTTTCTTCGCAGCCATGGAGCCTCCTCACGTTTTGAATCTTGGCGAGCCGGTGGTTGGTCTTCTGAACTTCTGTTTCTTGCAGCACGCGAAGTCCGAAGTCCCCGCGCTGGGCACGCGCGAACATCTCCTCCATCGTGATCACTTCTACGGGAACGAGCCCGCCGAGAACGACGTCGAGCATATGCGCCACGGTCGTGGCCAGAGCTCCGACTCCAGCGATCTCCGCTCCCGCCTCCCGCTGCTTTTCGACGAGCGCTTTGGCGCTGTTCACTGCCTTGCAGATTCCCTCGAGGATGACGTTCGGCAGCAACCGCGGGTCTGGCCGGAGTGGCTGAATGCGGAAGGAGCCGGGTAGAAGATCCGGCTGGATGAGAAAAAGCCAGGCTGCTGTACCCCTCTTCTTCTTGCGTCGATGGTTCATGTTGCCTCCTTGTGGAGCGCAGAGCACTCCGGGACTCTTATTCCAGGTGTGCCTTGTTCTTGCGCGCAAGTTCGCCTCGACTGCTGGCACAAGAAACGCGAAGATATTGCTACAGTGGAGGAGCACATGCGGCACTGGGTCTACAACATCCGGGGGTCCGACCCCGATCCCATCAACCATCGGGGCATGAAGAGCTGGTTCTACTTCTACCGATGGCGGATGGAGGAAGAAGTCTGGCTTCCCGTGCAGGAACTCGACGTCCTCGACCTGATGCCCGCGCAAGACGACGTCGTTTGGTTGGTCATGGACGGCCGGATTCTTGGGTCGTCCCCCATCCTGCGCGTGGAGGAGAGCTTTCCATCTGGTCGCTACGAGCTTTGGTACGACGCGAGGAACGTGCGAGAGCTCAAGGTTCCCAAGCCTCTTCCTTCTTACCTCTCAGGCCCTCTGCGCACCCTCTTCTCTCCAGCCGATCCGTCTGAGTGGGAGGCTCTTCTGCATGCGCCATGACGCTCGACACGCGCACCGCGATGGAACTGCCCGAGGACTTTTCCTGGGCACTTTCTACGGATTCGGTATCGGAATCGGCGGTACCGTTCCTGCGATCTTCGTAGCGCCAGAGAGCTCGAGCACGCGCCACGTGCTGCTCGTTCTGCTCGTCTTTCAAATCATCGCGCTGGTCGTGGTCCAGTGCGTTCACCTCTTCTCGGAGAAGTAGCCATGAGCATCAAGGTTTCCGATCGACTGACCCCGGTGACGCCCCTTCAGTTTCTTCAAGGACTGGCGCAGAGCTGGGTCAACCTCTTCACGCTTCCTGCCACGAAAGAGCAGCTCCTCGTGCTGATGGCGCAGTCCGCCCTCGAGACAGGACGATGGCGGTACATCCACACGTACAACTTCGGCAACTCCAAGAGCACCGACGGCGACGGAAGGGACTACTGCTACTTCGCGTGCTGGGAAGTCTTCTCGAACGCGGTGGCCGCTGCGTACGTCGCAGCGTCCAAGCCCGGCGCCGAAGCGCGCATCACCGAGACGCACTCGGATGGCACGTCGACTGTCTGGTTCTACCCGGAGCACCCTGCTTGCCGCTTCCGCGCGTTCCAGGTGCTCAACGCCGATGGCACCATCGACGAATGGTCGAGCCTCGTACTGGGTATGACGGACTATCTCGGGATGCTGCGCAAGCGATTCAATCAATGCTGGAGCGCGGTGCTCTCCGGCGATCCCGTCAACTTCGTCAAGGCCCTCAAGGCGCAGGGGTACTTCACCGCCCCTTTGCAAGGGTACATCGACAACGAGGTCGCGCTCTTCAAGGAGTTCGGACACCTCAACGTCGACTACAACGCGCTCCCCGTGATTCCGGACGACAAGCGTAAGCTCATCACCGACTTCAGCGCGGTGGTCGCTCAGGAGTACCTCGCGGACATCCAGGAGCTCGAACAGACGTAACGGCGTCAGGGTGCGACCTTCTTCAAAAGAAGAGCATCAAGACGGTAGACAAGAACGAGAAGATGCTTTACATCCGGAAGAGCGCCTGAACCGGGGACAAGAAGAAGACCGCGGCATGTCAGGCCGCGGCAATGGCTGCTGTCAGCAGATAGGAGTTTTCGCGTCCATGAACTCTCACGAAAGGATTGTCCTCAAGTCGCTACCGTTCGCGGAAGGAGATCGACGTTGGGCGGGCACCGTCGAAGTCGTGCACCGTACGACAACCTTCGAGGACGGTTCCAAGCGGGAGTTCATCGATCTTCAGCTCCACATCGGGGAGCGCTTCTTCGGCATCCCTACGAGAAAGATCGAAGAGCTGGTCTCCGCCATTCGCGCGGGTGCGGAGATGGCTGAAGAGGAGGTTCGAAAGCTTCCTCCTCCGCCGCGCAACGAGTCACGGCCTCACGATCGTGGTGATCGTGGGGACCGAGGACGTCGTCGCAACGACGACGGCTATCGCAGAAAGTGAAGGAAAGAACATGAGCTACGAGATGGTCACCCTGGACGTGTACAAGAAGAAGCTGAAGAGCGGCGCGTACGTCAGCCTCACCGGCGCCAAGCGCGCGCTCGGTCGCGTCCAGAAGATGAGCGCGGCGGACAAGGCGGCGGCGGTCAAGGCGGCCGAGCGTCACTTCGGCGCGAGCAAGAAGCCCGGCAAGAAGGGCTGATCCCATGCCGACCAGCCCTGTTACCCCTCAGAAGTTCCTCGAGCGCCTGTCCGCTGGGAAGTACAACACCGAGGCCAACGCAAGAAAGGCACTCGGACGCGCGGGTACTCGCTGGAACAAGGAAACGCAGGACCGAGCATACATGTTCGTTGCCAGGTACTTCCGCAAGGGGTCTGAGGCGCTGCCCGAGGCATTCTGGCCCGGTGTGGAGCACTCTCAGGTTGCTGCGTCGGGTGGGAAGAAGGGTAAGAAGTCGAAGAAGAAGAGCGGCGCGGCGGGTGACCCCACTTCGCCGCCTTCCTCTTGGGCGGTGTCCTCGCTTGCAGAAGAGGTGGACACAGAGCTCCGCACGGCGTACGCCGAGGAGCTCTTTGGTCCTGACGGGAAGGCGACGGTCGAGTACTTGCACTCGGTCGTCTCCTTGCACAAGAACGTGATCGAGTGCTTCGACAAAGCGAAGAATGTCGATGAGAACGTCGATACGAGTGAGGTGCAGGGCGTCATCAACAGCCTCAGTCAAGTGGCTGCGCTGGTGACGCAAGAAGCCCAGCGCGGAATGGGCGTCATGCTCAAGCACCTTCCGTCGACGCGTACGCCGGTCAACAACGGCGTCATCGTTCAGGCACTCGTCGTCTCCGAGGAGCCGGTCGAACAGACCTCTCCAGAGGCAGCGTCAGCTCCCGCAACGAACATCCCTTCTGCCTTCCAGATGGTCACTCCGGCGGAGGAGGTGTCGGAGCGTGAGCGCGCTTCCTTCGCGCGGGCACGTCCGCCCTTCATGAAGCCGGTCGATCGCTAGTGCTCCAGAGCAGGCCCGTTGTCTCGACGTTGTCGGTGACGACGGGTCTGCTCAGCACTTCCAGGTCGCCGTGCCTCTCTTTTTTTAGCCTCCAGGTTCGGGTGCCCATCGGGGATTCGTACAGCACCTTGAGGCCCTCGACGTGGCGGTCGATCAGCAGAAGTGCGAACGCCTGCGTCTTCGATACGAGCTGCGAGAGCAGGTCGTCCCACGCTTCTCGGTTATTCGGAAGTTGCAGGAAGACGCGGTCGTTGATCGGAACCCCGCGGTCGTCGGTGACTTCGCTGCCGACCCACGTCATGGCGAAAGCGAGCTCGACGCCCGTGTGCGTTGTGCGCCGCAACTGATCGACGAGAAGGTCGCATACACGAAGAAGCTCTTCGTTGATGGCCTGATCGCTGAGGTCGATAGTTCTACGCATCGGTGTAGAATGTCCTGAAGATGAATCCGGTCGCAAGAGAATTGAGGCCGCTGCTTTCCTCCCTCGAGGGATGGATACCGACCATTCGCCGGTCGACCTACTCCGACAACGTGACCGTGTCCCTTGTCGACGAGGGCATTCAAGTCGTGGTGAGCTGGAGCTACAAGGGCGGGGGCGAGTGGCGACACCTCTTTACCAACGAGGAGCTGCTGGGACATACTTCGACGCTGCGCCCGCCCAGCACGTGGATGGGACATCGACGAATGTGCGGCCTCTCTCGACAGATCATCTACAGCGTTCTTTCGCAGCGCGGGGCCTAGGAGAAGAACATGGCGGACGTCCCCTCGAACTTCACGTTGACCATCGAGCAGTACCAGGCGCTGGTCGCTCTCGCGCGCGCAGGCACGACATCCGACGACCAGCGACGACAGCTCGAGCAGTTCTTGGTCGAGATCGAGAAGACCAACGGGGTGACGCGCTACTTGCTCTGGGTGCAGTGGCAGGAGCTCGAGCAAGCATTGCCCCCCACGGCCAAGTTCCCTGAAGTCTGGCCTCCCGAGCTTCGTCAGCTCATTCAGCAAATCAACCGTCCGATCTCCCTCTCTGACGTGAACGCAGTTCTCGCGGCGAGCGCGAAGAAGCCGACCAACGTCTTGGTCACTCCCGATCCTGCCGCGGTGGTCGGTTGGACGCCCCTCGCTTTGTACTTTCCGGGTGGGTGATGAAGAAGTTCCTTGCGGTCGACGGCGCGTTGCTCGTGACACCCGAGATGCCCGTGATCAACACCCTTTACGAGCTGGCGTTGAAGTACGACGTCCAGACGCAGCTCGTGAAGAAGGAGTCCGGGCTCTCGTTGGTTGTCGGGGAGGACACGCTGGGCGTCGGAGAAGAAGGCAACTTCTGCGAGTTCTTGGCCTCTATCGGACGCGCGGTTCCGGGCAAGGTCGTAGGCGAGCTCGAAGTGTGGTGGCCCATGGCACTGGAGTCCGGCCCTCAGTGGTGGACGCTGAACGAAGCCGGGCAGCTCTTCGTCACCGAGAGCGAGATCGTGCGCGGCGAGCCTGCGTTGTACGGAGGCTGACGTGGCGCTCTGCACCGTGGGAATCGAAACGAAGACCGGAGGCCGCTACTCGTTTCCGGACATGGAGCGCAGCGAGGTCTTCAAGGTTCTCGGTCCGCAGCTTCTCCGCGCCAACGACATGGTGCTAGTGAATGTGAGTGGCGCGTGCCTGACGTTGCCTACCCGTATCATTCGCATCATCGCTATCGACGACGAGGTCACATGGAGAGCAACGCAGGAAGACTCGACCCCCTAGCCCCGCTGCCTTGCATGAACTGCAAGACGCCGGTGAAGCACGACGCAGCGAAGCTCTTTCAAGGAGTCTTCGTTTGCGGCGGTTGCCACGAGATTGCAACGCGTGCCTTCACGCGTCTCGAGCGAGAGCTGAAGATGATGCTCACGCTCGCGAGCGAAACGATCCGGTTGGCGTTGATCGAAGGACGTCTTCAGCTCGGACCTGCCGAGAGTGGAGACATTCCGAAGTCCGAGTTGATGCGCTCCCTCATCGAGCTCGCAGAGAAGCGTCAGAAGAAAGACGTCAAGGAGGTGCCCCCGTGAAAGTTGCCAAGAACCCGATCTTCGCGCAGTTCGAAGCGCGCTGCACGTTCGAGGACTGTAAGGGTCGCATCATCTTCGACGAAGCACACTCGGCCGGTCTGAAGATCGGCGACAAGCTTCAGTTCCAGTCCAGCAACCCCGTGTACGGAAGGTGTCCCCTATGCAAGAGGCACATGATGCAGATCACGAAGGCGCCCGAGTCGCCGAAGCCCAAGCCGCCCGTCGGCTTCACCAAAATCCCGACCGAGTGATTCGAGCTCGTCTCGAGGGGTGGGAGGCGGATGTCGGCTGCGCTGTGGGTCTCGACGTTCAGCCAGTCGTGACTTCGACGCCGCACGGGGACATCAAGTGGGTTCGGATCTACATTCCGAAGCTGCGCCTGTACAACAGCGCGCACATGTACCTGATTCAGGGCATGCCGATCACTCAGCTCTTGATGTCGATGTCCCTCGAGGACAACTACGACCTGAAGATTCCGGGGCCGCTTCTCTACGTCGGCGGATTCCCTTCCGAGATGTGGGAAGTGCCCTTCTGCTACCGGGGCTTGACCGTCGGGCGTGCGCTGGAAGCGCCGGAGAAGCTTACCACCTCCGAGCTCCTTCTCGCGCTCTTCAACGACGAGATGGCACGTCGAAAGAAGTGATCGAAGAGACGACTTGACGTCGTCTCTTTTTCTGTCCATCCTGCACACACGTTGTACACACGCTTCTGAGGTTCCATGTCCAACAAGAATGAGACCAAGCTTCCTCACGTCGACCCGCGCGTCACTGACCCGCGCGCGGCCGCGTATCAGCGCGGTGCGACGCAACGCCGGCAGCCGCAAGAGCTGCCGAAGTACAACGAGCCACCGGCGGGCGGCCCCACACCGCCGATTCCGCTTCTCGATTCGCAGCACATCGAGGGCCAGACCATGGCGCAGCAAGCGGCCGCGCAACGCCGCGCCATGCATGCGCCGCAGCAGGGGCAAGCAAGTATCTTCGAGCCTGCTGCGCCGCCGATCGGGCATCCCGAGCAGATGCCCCCGCCGCCGCCGCCGCCTCGCGCGGCCCCTGCCAACGGGCCTCTCAGCATCCAGCCTGCGGACCTGCTTCCGATGGAGGCCACGCAGGACCCCGCGTTTCAGCAGGGCTACGGATCGATGTACGCATCCGCTCAGCCCGAGCTCGCGCGCAAGTACGGCGTCATGCGCGGCAACCAGCGCATTCCTCCGCAGATGCTGGTCAAGCAGGCGCCCGGCGCTCCTCCCAAGGGCCTCAGCCCCGAGACCGTCGAGGGCCTGAAGACCTTCGAGGAGCTCCAGAAGAAGGCAGGTCAGGTCGCTGCCGACAATGGGGACAAGGAGGCGGAGGAGGCATCCAAAGCGAGTGTCGCTGGCGAAGCCGCCAAGGCGGGCAGTGGCCTGAGCTCGAAGACCGAGATCGACACGATGATGAGCGCGCTCGACATGGACGCGCTGCACGAGCGGATGGTTCGCAACCTGATTCAGAACGACGAGCAGCGTTCGATCATCGAGGAGCGTCTCAGGCCGCTCGATCTGAGTGAGCTCATCACGCACGGGATGATCTCGCAGATCGTGCCGATTCAGCCGGGCGTCTTCGAGCCGGAGTTCCAGTCGGTGTCCGCGGAAGACGACCTTGCGATCAAGCGCCTCATCATCGAGGAGGCGAACTCGCTCAAGGTCGATGACCGCTACCTGCTCGACAAGTTCGCTCTGATGGGCATCACCTGCGCGCTGCGCGCGGTCAATCGCTTGCCGCTCCCGGATCATCGAGACGAGAAAGGATTCAACGACGAGAAGTTCTGGAAGAAGTTCGCCAAGATTCTGCGCTTCCCGCTGCCGATGATCGCCAGCTTGGGCGCCAACTACTTCTGGTTCGACGTGCGCGTTCGCAAGCTGTTCGTCGCGGAGCGCGTAAAAAATGGCTAGAGACTCCTGAAGGCTGGGCACGGGCGAACCTGCTGTTGTTGACGCTTCGCTCGATGCCCAAGCATGGGTCGATTCAGGAGTCGGTTCTCAGCCTAGTGATCTTGAAGAAAGAAGAGATCGAGGCTGCGAAGACCCGAGCGTTGCTGCAAGGCATGCTCAAGCAAGACGCTGGCCCCGAGGCGTGGGCAGACTTCTTCAAGCTCGCTTTCCCCTGGGTGCAGGTTGCCAAGAAGCGAGACGAAGCCGAAGTCATCAAGAGGCTCCAAGAGGAGATCAAACGAGGGCCTCTTCAGATCACTGCGCAGCACGACAACAAGTTCCGAAGTCGTCTCAAGACCAAGGTCGTTCAGCGGCAGGCCAACACGGAGTTGGCCAGTCGCCTGTCCTCGAAACTCAAACCGGCTGTTCCACGATGAACAAAACTGCACAAGCTGCCTTCTGCCCCGAGTGCGCGAGCCCCCTCGTCGACTTCTCCGAGTTGTCCGACGAGGGCGCGCGTTGCAACGCGTGCGGCTGGAGCGGTCGCAAGTCCGAGCTCCTTTCTTCTCAGTTCATGCACGAGGAAGGTGGCCCTGGCGAAGTCTACGGTCACTTCGTCTCCGACCTGCGGTTGCTCATGTCCAAGACGATCGCCACCCCCTTCGCGCACTTCCTGTTGAAGTGGGGGTTCTTGCCTTCGGAGAACCAGAAGGAGCAGATGACGATTCTGGCGCGCTACCTCACCGTGGTAGCCCGCGCCATCGTGCGCGCTGTCCTCGAGGAGCGCGCCAGCATCGAAAAGGAGCGCGCTCGCGATGGAAAGCAATCAGCCTAAGCCCGTACCTGGAACGGGAATGCTCGAGCAGCGCGAGACGGCGGAGGAGGGATCGGGGCTGTACTGCTTCATGGACCAGCTTCGTCTCTGTGGTCCGGCGTGCATGGCCTACTTGAACCCTGCGCCCCAGAACGACCCCGAGCTTCGTGGTCAGCAGTGGGCGCACTGCCACCTGCTCGTGAACGTGCATCGCGGTGGCAAGCACCTGGTCATCCTGACCAGCATGGCGCACCGCGCCCTCAATCAGCAGCCGGGAGCCAACATCCCGCCGCCTCAACCGAGGTAGCCATGCAAGTAGAACTTGTCTCTCTTCAGCAAAAGCTCGACCTGAACAGCGGGGAGATGCAGAACTCCATCTCGCTGCGCTTGCCGAACGGCAAGATGATCGAGCTTCCGATCGACAACAACGAGTCGCTGGAGGTCATTCGAGCAACGCGCTGGGAAGCTCCTCGCCAAGAAGAGATGCCGGAGCCTTCCTACGCGGCGCCCGCGCCGGAGCCCGAAGAAGTCGAAGAGCCCTCGCCGATCGGGTACGTGTCTCCTGCTCCTACATCAGGCATGCCTACCGGCATGCCTCGTCCGAGTTACGGAAACGAAGAAGCGCGCTCCTTCGCCGGCGACGATGACGCGGAAGCTGCCGCTGTGTTCGGCGGACCCGTCGTCAGTGGAACGCTCGGTCCTCCTCCTCAGCCCCAAGTCTCTTCTCGCGGTCGTCAGGTGTCGATGAACGAGTTCGGGTACCCCATCGTGCCGCGTGCGGGAATGGACCCTGGAGAGGTGACCGGCAGTGGTTCCGAAGCGGACGAAGACGGAGTCTCCTCGATATGATCGTCGTCGTCTGCTCGAACGCATCTTGCGGCGCCGCCTTCCGAGTCATGGGAGACCCGGTCGAGGTCAACCACCTCGTCGGAGCTTCTAGCTCGTTCTGGCCCAACAGGTACACGTGCCCGTCCTGTGAAGCGGCGGCCACCGGCGTGCTCGAAAGCGACATCGACGTTCGTACGTTGCCGTCGTTGCGAGACTTGGAAGCCCAGGAGCTCTTCCAGGCGCTCAACGGGATGGGTCTTCCAGAGGAGCAGGACTGCACGATCGAGAGCGTGACCAAGGTCCTGCTCGATCAGCGCATCGTGAAGGTCATCGGGCATTCGATCGAGGGGACTCGTCGGTATTGCCTCGAGCACGTGGAGTTCGATGACGGTCGCCGTCTCTACTTCGCAGCGGGCAGCCACGGCGCTACCGCCTACCGCCTAACGCTTCCGATCAAGCACACCGAGAAGGTGCTCGAGGAGTTCGATGAGCCTGCCTGAGATGGTCATCCGTTACCGCCACGACGAGGGCGACACCTGCACGGGGGAGATCTTGCTTCGCTGGGAGGACGGGTCCTTTCCTGCACAGCAACTTCATGCGATCGATCGCATCGGGTTCAACCGCATGATGGGAACGGTCAGCGAGGAGTTGAACAAGCACAAGGTCAGCAAGTTGATCATGGAGCGAACCGATCGCGGCGGTTTGAAGCCGTTCGTCTTCGACAATCCGACCGTCGAGCTTCTTCGCTCAGACCCGGTATCGGTCATCCGCTTGATGAACATCCCCCCGATCCACATCGATCTGCGCAAGGAGAAGCCGGCGCCGCTTACGCCCATCTTCGTGGCGGGGCACGACGCGCTTGCGAACGGATTCGGAGACGAGGTCTACGCTCGAGTGCGCGGAACGGGTGGCACAGCGGAGCTCGAGTGCCCGTGCTGCGGTTTGTGGAGCACCGTCGACACCGAGTTTGTCTTCAACTGCAAGAAGAAGTGCAAGTTGACGATGCCCGTTCGCTTCACGGAGAAGTGGGCCGTCGTCAAAGTCGAGGACCTCCTCGGGCTCAAGCTCGATCGCTACTACCTGCCGCGCGAATGGAACAAGTCGCATGGTTGGATCACCCGCGCCGACCTCGAGGCGCTGTTCGAACAATGGAAGAAGGAGAAGATGTCATGATGCAAGGTCCCAACCACCCTCGAATGCGCGGTGTCGGTCAGGCCCCCACGCCGGCTGATGGACGCGGCTCTCCGCGCACGGTGGCGAACGTCGTTCCGATGGAGCAGTACGCCGTGCAGTACTTCGACGAGAACGGCACGCCGCGTGTCAACGTTCTGGTCAAAGTCGGCGACCAGTTCTACTTCCCGCCGAACGGCATCGATTGGGCGGCCTCGCTCAAGCCCGCGGCGGAGTGGGTGAAGAAGGGCGTGCTCGCGAAGATCGGCAACGGGCAGTCGGTCGACCCGCTTCCGAAGAGCGATGCGGTCGACGTGATGGCGGGAGAGGAAGACGATGCCGACGATTCGTCCGCTCAATGACTGGGTGCTCGTTCGGTGCGAGCCGATTCCCGAGATGATAGGGAGCATCATCGTGCCGAACGGGACGCGCGTGCGTGCCGGTGAGGTCCTCGCTGTTGGGCCTGGTCGAGTCTACCGCGACAAGAACGTGCGCACTCCTCCCGACGTTCAGGTCGGAGAGCGCGTGGCGTTCTTCCGCGAGACGCTCGAGACGCAGCAGGGCAAGACCGTCGCTGGGATTCTCCAAGATCTCGGAGACGACCTCGGGCTCATTCGCGCCACCGACGTTCTCTTCGTCATCCCTCCGGGGATGGAGGTCGATGTTCGATGAGGCTCGTCGTTTCCCCCGAGACGGGGGTGGTGGAGCTGAACTACACGTGGTTGCCGACGTGGATCGGTATCAACACCCCGCTCAAGAACGAGCTCGAGAAGGCGCTTGCGGACAAGCTCGTCGGCAAACCACTTACCGAAGAAGTCCTCGATGAGGCACACGACCTGGTCGTGGACTTCTTTGCTCAGCGCTTCCCTTCCATGAAAGGGTTGCGTGACTACCTCGACTCTCTCAAGTTCGTGACAATCGAATGAAGAACGGCCGCATCCATATGCGTATCGACCAGAAGCTGCTCGAGCGAGCCAAGAAGCTCGTTCGCCGACGCGGCATCACGCTCACGCAGTTCGTGGAGGCGGCCTTTCGTTCTGCGCTCGAGCAGGAAGAGTCGGAGAAGAAACCGTTCGAAGCGGAGCAGATCTGATGAGCGAGTTCCAAGAGCAGTCCGACACGATCGAGGTCCCGCGGGGTACCGGCATCGACGGTTTCGTCGCGGTCATCCGCGGTCTTCTGAAGTTGCCGCGTGTGCAGTACATCAACATCGATGGCAACGGGCGTGTTCGCTATGCTCGCGTGGTTCGAAAAGGGGAGGCGGTTCGCCCGGCGGATCTCGACTTCAGCAGCCTCTACCCCTCGACGATCATTCGCAACGCTCAGCTCAAGGAGCTCCCCGAAGAGCGGGTTGCTGCGTTCGCGATCGCCAAGATGTTTCAGGCAGCGTCGTACGAGAAGCTGTACCCCATCTCCTTCGTCACCAATCCGAAGACCACGCTTTGGCAGTGGCACGACGACACGACGGGAATCAACATCGCGCATTCGGAGGACAGCCTCTACGGCGTTCCACTCTTGTTCGACGAGAACATTCCGGCGTACGTTCTGGTGCTCTGCACGGGGTACATGCCAGGCAGCCCGATGTCCGAGACCCGCAAGAGCTTCAAGATCACCATGCCGCAGTACGGCCAGGGAGGCTGACATGCACGAGCTCACCCGTGTCATCATTCGCTCGGGGTTGGTCGCGCCCGAGTTCTTGGCGCAGTTCCGCAAGTGGGGGTTGATCACTCCCGACGAGCCCCCGGTGCCGATCTCCGACAAGACGCAGCTCATTGCCGCGCTCGATCGTGCTCTTCAAGAGGAAGAGCTGGTGATCGTTCGTGAGACCGACCTCGATGCGCTGAATCGCTATCTGGCGCACATGCACCCGAGCAAGCTGCACGTCGTCATGCCCGACGGTACGACAGGAGACTTCGACGTTACCTACGGCAAGCTCGAGACGGGTGAGTACATCTTCCCGTGGCACTTCGAGAGCGTCGAGGACGTGCTCGCGAACGGCGAGACGTACCTGCTCGAGGACTCGACGAGCAACGTGAAGATCTACTTCTCGTCCGTCCGTGAGCTCTTCTTCGGCGACCACAAGGCATTCGTCGTCTGCACTCCTTCTCCTCAAGAGGTTTCCCATGGACAGCACGAACCCGCTGCTGACGCTCCTGCGCAGTAAGTTCGGCTACGAAGCGCGCGACGTCACGTCGGGCAAGAAGCAGCTTCGTGTACTCGGTCGACTTCCCAACGAACGCATGGGCGATTGGCTGATCGGCATGCACTTCGCGCACCAAGCGCTGCAACGGCAGCCGGGATGGTCGGTCGACTTCAGCAAGTTCTACTTCCCGCGCAACGGGAAGATCGTCTATGCCTGGAGGCTCATCTTCCAGAGTGTGGACGATCAGCCGATCTCCGCTCATCTTCAAGACATCATGAACTCGTTCTCTTCTGCTCCGCAGAGCTCCCGTGGGGAAGTCATGGAGATTCCCCTGATGGGGGCTGGGCGCAGTCGAAGCGCTGCCGGTGGAAGAGGGGCGTACACCATCGGTGGTGCGAATCCGTTCATCCCCGGTCCCTCGAGGCGCGTGTAGGAAGGCACCATGTCAACGTCCGAGACGAAGTGGGTCGAGCCGCAGATCGCTCCTACGGAGTTCACCAAGGAGGAGCAGGAAGCGATCGAGCTCAAGAAGAAGGCGCTCGATGAGCTTCTGAAGCACCGGAAGCACGCCAAGTACAAGATCGAGCTCTTCTTCGGCAAGGCGCGTTCGCTCACCAAGCCGACTCCGGGCATCATCTCCTTCTGGGAGAGCGGTTCGAAGCTGCACGGCGGCGGCGACGCGAAGATCTACATCTGCCCTGGCAAGCAGCTCGGCATCAACAACTGCTCCGCGATCATTCCCGAAGCGGCGAACATCAACGCGCTGCACTTCTGCTCGGCGTGCAAGCGCTCATGGAAGGGCAAGGAGGTGATCGGAGAAGTCGTCGCCAACTTGACCATGCGTGGGTGGGCAGAAGCATTGCTGTACTACTACACGCACTTGGACCACAATGCGGACATCTACCTGAAGCACGCCTACGAAGACATCCGCACCGTCGCGATGCTCGAGCAGGCGAAGCAGAAAGGTGGAGAGTACCTCAACCGCGTTCGTCGCAAGCGTGCCCTTCACATCTATCCGCTCAACCGCATCATCACGGACACATCGGCAGGGGCCGACTTGCTCAGGCGCTTCTACGCGTTCTTGACCGCATGAGACACGACAAGTACGTCCGCATTCTGCACCGCCGCGCGGGCCTCCGCGAGCTTCAACGACTTCTGTCCGAGAGGTACCTCGTGGTCGATGGGCGCGCGAAGCAGCAGATCCTCTGCGAGGAGGCGCCTTACCAAGATCGGTTCCTCTCGCAGGACGCTCTCTCCGAAATCATGGGGATGCTATCCGCCCTCGAGGCCGAAGAAGACAAGCGACTGCTGCGCTTCGAGCTTCGAGAGAGGGACGAAGCTCAACTTCCAGACAGTCTGAAGGAGAAAGAAGATGGCAGAGAAGAGACGACGGCACGGCCGTCCCGGCGCGGACGGCGTGGTGGGTCCGACCCCTCACCTGCGCCTGCGTCTTAGCCAGTTCGAGCAGCGCCTCGAGGCGTTGCAAGACGTCGTCGGCAACAACACCGACGTCTTCGCGGCTGGATTCGACGCGGCCGACCGCCGTATCTACACCCTGATGCGCGTCGTCAGCGACGTGGCAACGGGGCGATCGCTTTACTTGGTCTCCGACGGAGTCGACGAACGAATCGACTACATGCAGTACTTCGCGGAGTACGAGGCCATTCAGGCCCTCATCGTGCTGGCGAAAGTGCACGGTCCGGCTGTTCAAGTCGAGGAGTCCGAGGCAGACTACGAAGAGTCAGCGGTCATCTTCGGAGGAGCCTCAACATGAAGCCTATTCAGCGAACCGACAGCCTCGATCACGTCAAGGTGTTGCCCAACGGAACGAAGGTCGTCTACGAGAGTGCGGCGGGAGGCATGCGGAAGATCTGCTGCCCGAAGTGCGGTGCTGCGAACGCGGTTCCGTCGGCGACAGCGAAGGGCCAGCAGGTGCTCCGCTGCAACTGCGGCGCGCAGTTCACGTCGACTCGGATGTGAGCGGTCGAAGCATCAGGAGTCCATCCGTCTGCGGCAGCATACCGATCACTCGGAACCCGAGCTTGTCGTACAGACCGCGAGCTCGGGTGTTATCCCTTCGGACCGTGAGCATGACGGGTATGTACGCGTGCTTCAGCACCTCTTCCAGCATGCTCTGTCCGACGCCTCGTCCTTGAAAGTCCGGGTGCACCCCCACGCGAAGTAGATCGATGATCTCCGGACCGAATCGTACGAGGCAGTACCCGATGGCAGGTCTTCTCCAGATGAACGCCCTGCTGGTGCCGAGCTCCTCGTAGAGTGAGTGCTCGTTGAGGCAGTTGTCTGGGAACAACAACGTCTCGAGCTCGGCGAGCCGCTCGATGTCTTTCTTGTTGGCGTAGTGGAGCATGGAGGCGTGATGATTTCCGTTCAAGCAGACAACCTGCACGATGGCAAGGCACTCGAGAAAGAAGTCGATGCAGATCTCGATGCCTTCAACGCATGGTTTCAGGAGCACCTGAAGGATGGCCCTCTCGACAACCTCGAGCGAGCGGCGATCAAGACCTACCTTTGGTGGAAGACCCATGACGGGGCTAAAAAAGAGGCACCCGAAGGTGCCTCTTCTCCCGCCTAGTTGACGGGCTGGTCCGCGCCGCCGGCGGCGTGCATCGCGACCGAGATGAACGTCATCGTCGTCTCGATCGAGTTGCGCAGGGCCATCAGCAACTTGAGGTGATCTGCGTACTTCTCCTTGTCGACGCCGTTAGTCAGTCCTGCCTTGCAGATGTCGACGCCGTTATCGATGACGTCCAGCGTCCAAGAGAAGTGCAGCATCGCCTGCTCGTAGCGCTGCTGGTGCAAGAAGGAAGACGCTGCGTGGTTGTACTTCGCGACCTTGAGCAGGTTCCTTGTGAGCTTCTCTTTGCAGACCTTGTCGATTTGAGTGTCCATGGTAGTGCCTCCTTGTTCTTCTTATTCCTCTTTTCAGGGTCCGATTGAAGGGGTACAAGAAGGAAAGCTACCGGGAGAAGAAGATGGCACGAAAGTCCGTTGTTGCAATCGAGTGTGGCCGCTGCAATCGCACGGAGTACGTCGAGGAGGCTCCTGAGAGCGACTACCCCGCGCTCACGATCACTGTACGGGGGCACTCCGTCGCGTCCTACGACGACCTCTGCGCGAACTGCGAGGAGATCGTAACGACCGCGGTGACCAACTTGACGAAGCCGATGGAGAAGCGCTCCCCCATTCGCAAGAAGAAGGAGGCGGCTTCTGCACCCGCACAGGAGACACCGAACGGCGTTCAGCATATGCGCGTGCCACGGGGCTAAAAAACGAGAGACAGCCGAGTGGGGGGAAGCCCGGCTGTCTCTCGCCGTCACCCGTCAAAGACGGGCAACGCTACACGACGGAAGGAGGGGCCGTCGCGGTGATCTTCTTGAGTTGGCGCTTGTACGCCTCCACGGCTTGCTTCAACCCGCGGTTTTCCTCTTCGAGTTTGTCGATGCGATCGTACAAGTGCGTGAAGCACTCGCTCAGCACGTGGAGTTGGTCGTCAGCTAGGTCCCCGCCGCAGTGTTCGCATTGTCCCATGGTTTGATGCCTCCTTACTGTTCTTATCCCCTACTACGTAGCGTTCTTGCGTAGCAGGGGTAGAGAAAAGAACCCCGGCTTGGACTTCCGGCCAGGGTTCTTTTCAGAGGCGTCCCTACTCCTACGTGGTAAGGAGGCAGTCCATGCAGAGGGCAAGCCCTCGGTTGGTCCACCACACGTAAGAGCAGTCTCTTCCTCCACGATTCTTATCTCGGAGAATACCTGTATTTTGCACGGAGCTAAAAAGAAGGAACCCCGTGGGGTTCCTTCTTCCGGTACTGCTACTCCGTGTCGATCGGGTCGGCCGCGCCACCGAAGGCGGCGTTGACACCCTTCTGCACGAGCGTCGCGATGCCGACGATCACGAGACCACCGGCGACGGCGCCTGCTGCGTACGAGAACGCGGTGGAGAACTCGCCGACGTGGGTGCTGAGCGATTCGCTGAATGTCGACGGCTCGAATGCCTTCGCCTGCTCCGACTTGTTCGTGTCGATGGTCTTGTTCGTGTCGATGGTCTTGTTCGTGTCGATGCTCATGGTTGCCTCCTTGGTTGAATGGGTAGGTCTCCCATCAATCTTCTTATACCGTTTCTTGTTGTTGTTTTTCCGGGGGCTGGGCTCTTTGACCTTCGCGACCTCCCCGAACGGGACGCGTAGGACATCCTTCTCGAGGGTCATGCGACCCTCTCGAAGTACTTCTTCGGGTTCATGACGGGCTCGCCGCAGTGGCTGCAACGAGGCCAGTCCTTGGCGACGCTTGCAAAGCGTGCCTCTGCGCGGAGTCGAGCCTGCGCTCGTTCGTGCTCCGGGAAGGAGCCTTCGTCTTCGCCGCACATACCCTCCTCCACAGTGGAGTAGAGCCGGACCGGCGGTCTGTACGGAATCACGGGACCGAGGGCTTTGAGATTGCCCCCGGTCTTACTGGCGCGCCGAGCGTCAGCGGACGTGTGAACAAGATCGAGGGCTGTGCACGCCAGCTTCACGCCAGCGGCGACCCCCAGGAACATGAAGATCATAGTGCCTCCTTGTTGTTCTTATTCCCTCCTTTCCTCTGGAATCGTCAGCTACTGGATGATCGAGAGCACCGTTGGGATGTCGAGCCCATGCTGGGCAGCGACCTCCAGTAGCTTCTTGTATCCGCGAGCGTCTCCACTCTGAACCATCTTGATGGCGCGGCTCCAGTCGAGAAGCAGCTCCTTGGCCAGAGCGATCTGCGTATTGCTGCGACTGGCAGTTCGAAGTTGCTCTTCGAGTCGATCGGCTCGAATCTTTGCATCCTGCATTTCCGAAACTGCCGTGTTGAGTTGCTGCTCGAGAGCGGACACACGGCCCTTCAGGCGTGTGTTCACTGCCCTCATTGCCGGTGAGGAGTCATTGGGGGAGTCGTTGCTCACCCTTTTGGCGGCCTCGAGCTGCCTCTCGAGGCCATCGGTGTGCTTGCGAAGGTTGGTGAACCCGACTTCAAGCTCCCCGCGGATGCGCGTCTGCTCCGCGAGGCGCTCTTCGAGCGTCTGGTTCTCTTTCCTCAGCTTCTCGACGTTCGCTGCGTGATTGAGCAGCGCCGTCTCCCGCTCTTTCAGCGTAGCCTCGAGAGTCGTCTTGGCCTCTTGAAGCTTCTCGGTCTCCATCTCGTAGAGTTCGAGGGTCTCCTTCAGGTCTTGCAGTGACGGCTCCGGAGGCTCTGGGGCTTCTGGAAGGGGTCGAGGAGTGCTCGGCGGCGCTTGCTGCTTGTTTGGAACAGGTGTCAGGCGCGGCGGGCGTGGGAAGTGAGAGAGGTACTTTCCCCAGTCCCCCTTGTTTGGAAGGCCGACGAAGTACTTCCCGGTGTGCTTGGCCAGGTCTTTCGCTGCGTTTCGTTGCCCGGCGCTCATGAGCTCGATCATCGCGACGATGATGTCGGCCCCTTCGACGCTGGTCGACTTCGACTTGTCGAGGTTGGCGACCTTGACGATGTCGATGCCGTACCTCTCGAACCTCGGCCGGAGACTCTTTTCGAAGAGCTGTCCGGGGAAGTTCGAGAAGACGACAGCACGCAGGTTGCGTGTGGCACTTGACGGCGGTGTGGTTGTTACCATGTCTTCCTCCCTCATGGTGTCGAGCAGAGCGCCCACATGTGCCAAACGAGGTACGGAGACGTGTTGGAGCGCACCTGGCACTCCATGCCTGCCTGCTTGGTCGTATCCGTCGGGTTGATCGGGATGCAGACGACCTCGCCGAGGTTGGGTGTGCTCATGTTGTAGTAGACGCCGCCAGAGATGAGGACGTCCGAGTTGTTGTTGCAGTAGATGTCACCCTTATCGACTTGCTGGTAGTTCGTGTTGGCGTTGTTCTGCCAGTTCACGACGTAGAGCTTCGACTTGGAGATCGACGTGCCGGCGGGGCCTTGGGGACCCGCAGGGCCTTGAACGCCTTGGACACCTTGAGCTCCCTGGGGACCCGCGGGTCCCGCAGGACCTTGCAATCCAGGATCTCCTTGAGGGCCTTGGGGACCGGTGGCGCCGATGGTGCCAGGATCGCCCTTTGGTCCTTGCGGGCCGGCAGGACCCGCAGGGCCTTGAGGACCCGTGGGTCCTTGCGGGCCAGGATCGCCGGTGCAGAGCGGCGCGCTCGAAGAGCAGGCGGGATCGCCGCTGCCCTGCTTGTTGTTCGTCGTGGTGTCCGTACCGCACGCGACCAGGAACAGGCTCGCGATGAGAATCGAAATGTAGATGCGCATGGAAAGACCTCCTTCGTTCTTCTTATGCCGCCAACGGCTCCGGAATGTGCGCGCGGGCTAAAGAGAGCTGAACTCTCAGAGTTCTTATGCCCGATTCACCCTGGAAATTGCGCCCTCTGGGCTAAGAAGAAGGGGGTGCCCTTCTTCTACTCGATCAGCGCAGGAACCCCCGTCCGTCGCCCACCATTGCGAGCAGCCGCGTCTGGGTCTCCCTGCGGCGCTTCGCTTCTTCTTGTTCCTGTACCAGCAGGCAGAACAAGCGCCAGTCTTCGAAGCCGCTGAGCGGGCCGGCGTTGGTGTCCTCGGGATACAGGTATTTCTTGATGCAGTTCTTGTCCATGGTAGTGCCTCCTTGTTCTTCTTATGCCGCCTTCGCGCCCTTTTTTGTGGTTCGTGGTAGCCTTCGGACATGCCGCTGAACTCCGCTGAGATTGCTGCCGCTTCTGGGCAGTTTCAGTCGATGTACGCCTCGAACATGCAGTTCTCGGGCATGGTCGGTGGGATGGGTGGGCCGCCCGTTCAGGCAGAGCGCGTTACGGGCGGGCTGATGAACGCAGCCGCGAGCGTCGGAGCTCCTTTGGCGAGCCTCGGCATCGGAATGCTCGGGCTCGATCCGATGAGCCTCGGCCTCAAGGCGGGGATGGGTGCCTACATGGGGGGCGCAGGGCTGATGGGAGCCGGCGTTGCGGGTCTTGGTGTTGCCGCAGGGGTGGCGGTTCCGATGGCAGTCGCCAGCTACGCGGCGAACCAGATGTGGACGGGCGCGCAGCAGCAGCAGGCGTTCAACCAGCAGATGCGCGGCGCCTTCAACTTCATGACGCCGTACGGGCAGGGCTTCTCGACGGGGCAGCTTGGGGGGATCAACCAGCAGCTCTTCAACATGGCGGGGCAGCAGGGGCCTGGTGGGGAGATGCTCGGGATTCGAGAGCTCCAAGGGCTCGCGTCGAACATGGGGCGGATGGGAATGGGCGGCGGCGTACGCGACGTCAGCCAGTTCACTCAGCGCTTCCGCGAGATGGTCGATACACTGAAGGTCGTAGCGAAGGAGATGGGAACCAGCATGCAGGCGGCGCAGGAGTTCGTCGTCGCGATGCGGGGATCGGGCATCTTCAACTCTGGAGACCAGCGTCGATTGGCCACCGAGATCCGCCAGTTCTCTCAGGCCGGCAACATGGCCACGAGCGAGCTCACCGCGGCGGCGAACATCGGAGCTCAGGTCTCCCGTGCGATCGGCGGCCGTGGAGCGCAGGGCGCGTTCGCAGGAATCCGCACAGCCGGGATGATCGGAACCGCCATGCAGGCGGGAGTGCTGTCGGAAGAAGACATCTACAACGCCACGGGGCTCACCGGCGCAGAGGGCCGACAGGCACTCGCGACACGGCAGCTCGAGCAGGCTGGTGGTTTTCTGCGTTCGGGACGCGGACGGATGTTCTTGGCGTCCGTCGCGGGACAGAATGGGCAGCTCGATCAAGCATCCGTCGAACAGTGGATGTCCGGTGACATGAACATCGGGGCCACGCGCGGCCGCGCTCGTGGGAACTTGTCCTCCATCGGAAAGGCCGGGTTCCTCCGCAACGAAGGCCGCCTTCGCGGTGCAGCTCTTCAGCAGTTCGGGGGAATGCTCCCGACGATGGCGCTGATGCAGTGGGCTTCGAGCAAGGGCATCGACATCGATCAAATGGACGATCGCTCGATGATGTTCGCCTCCCGGCAGCTCGGAATGGGGATGGACGAGCTCGAGGACGCCGTGAAGATGGCGAAGGATATGCCCCGGCTGCGGGAGCAGCAGCGGTCATCGGCGCGCGCAGACGAGTTCCAGCGCAGGCAGGCCACCCTCAGCCGAACGCAGGGCATCGAAGGCGTCAAACGACGATTCGAAGAAGCCAGAGACAAGGTGCAGAACAGTCTGCAACGCGCCGGAGCTCAGTTCTACACCGACCTCTCCTCGATGGTGGAGACGTACATCAACAAGCTGACGGGCGTCGCGGTCGAAGAGTACGACCAGCAGATCATGGACGCCTACTCGGATGCGATTCGTGGCGCCGGGAGCTCTGGTCTTCAGAAGCAGCTCGGTGGCGGCGCGCGCGCCGGAGTGGGGATCGCAAGCAAGTACGGAACGGGTACTTCTCCTCTCGCTGGACGGACGTCTGCGCAAGCCGGCGTCAACAACTTCTTCGGACGCAGGGAGGGCGTAGGCCGTGCAGCCGAAATCGGTCTCACTGGGTTGTTTAGCTCAGGAGCGTCGAAGCTCGCGTTCGGCGACTCGGACATGGATCGAATGCAGGCTGCTGGATACGGCGGGTTGTTCCGTGGTGTCGGCGGAGCGGACGATCTCCAAAGACGTACGAACATGGCGCAGGGGGCGTACTACGCAACGCAAGCTGCTCTTCGAGATCCTTCTCTCAAGGACGTGCACGGCAACGCGAAGCTCGATCAATTGACCCAGGTGCTCGCGCAGCGCGCGAACGCTGGTGACAAGGACGCCGCGGCCGCACTGATGAACATTCGGTCGGCCAATACGCCGGAGGAGCGGCAGAAGATCGCTCGACAGATGATGGGAGAGAAGGGTCCGCCGAGTACCCTCTCTTCTTTGAGCGGTGGTTTTGCCACGATGGACGAGAAGAACTTGGCCTATGGGCAGGCGATGGCGATGCCCGCGGCCAAGAGGGGACGTCCCGAATTTGCAGAGGGACTTCTCGGTATGCTCGGAGCTCGCAAGATCGACAAGCAGACCGAAGGGATGTCGGTTGTCGACAAGGTTCTCACGGGACTCACCGGGGGCTACTGGAAGACCGTCACCGATCGACGTGCGGCAGCAGCCAAGGGCGAGTACTTGAACTCGCAAGAAGGCAAGTCGCTGATCTCCGGCATCTACTCAGGCGACCAGGCGTCTCGAGACAAGATCGAAGACATGTTGCTGAAAGAAGATCTCCCGCCCGAGCAGCGAGAGGCTTTGAAGCAGATGGCAGCGGCTGCCGACTCCTTCGACCTGTACGAGAAGGCTCAGAAGGAGAAGCGAGAGCCGACAGAAGAAGAGTGGGCAGCGATCGCCCGCCGACGCGGTATGTCCGTGGACGCCGTGAAGAGCTCTCCGTCGCAGCTCTCAGCCGTCGCCAAGGGCCAGCAAGAAGAGAAGACGCGTATTCTCGCTCGCGAGATGAGTCGCGGAGCGCAGCAGCAAGCGCGTTCGCTCACGCTCAGCGGGTACGCGACCACGGACAAGTCTGGAAAATTGGTCTTGTCGGCGGGCACCGAGGCAGCGATCACTTCGGCACTCGGCAAGGACGCTGGGGGCATCATCAAGGCGATGCAGGGCAAGCTTTCGAGCATCGACCGACAATCCATGGTTGGAGAAACCACGGATTCCGAGCTCCTCAAGGAACTCGCGACAGAGCAAGGCTCGTACGAGTCTCAGATTCGTGGCCTGTCCGTCGCTCAGAAGCGGAAGCTGGCATCCGAACTCGAGAAGCAGGGGCAGTTCGATCAAGCTTCGGAGCTCCGCTCGGATGCAGCAGAGCGCGCGAAGATCGAGGCGAAGCTCAAGAAGGGCGGAAGCGCCTACGCGATCGGAAGCTCCCTAGGAGTGCAGTTCCGAGGTGGAGACCTGCGGAAGTTCCAGGAGCTCGCCAAGAAGGACCCGTCCTTGGCAGCGAATCAGTTGCTGGCCAAGAGCGGCGTGAACGTCGGCGATCTCTCCGAAGAGGCGCGCAAGGACATCTCGAGCATGCTCGCCTCCGGAAACGCAGAGGCTATCCAGGACCTTGCGGCGGGCCGCGGCGCTGCCGGACGCGAGGTGCAAGCAGCTCGACAGAAAGCAGCCAAAGAGAAGACGGAGGCGTCGCAACGAGAACAAGATCCGTTGCTTGCTAAGATCGAGGAGCACCTCGCGCGAATCGCCGGTACGATGGGCGATCCCGAGGTCGGTACCGCCATCAAGAGCACCGCTCGTTTCACGCAGCAGGTCGCCAACAACACCGGGAACGATTCGAAAGACACCGAGCAAGGAACGCAGAAAGCGCCGCAATCATGACCATTCCGGCCTCCTTCGATCCCTTCGCCTTGATCTCGACGCAGGTCATGCAGACCAAGCTGCCGACGAGCATCTTCGTGCAGCCTCCGGGGTGCGGGCCTGGACGAAACGAGACGCCGGTCACCATCAAGATGAACGGCAAGCTCTACACGTTCACGTACCGTGACAAGATCGTGCCCGAGGACCCGTTCCTTCTGGCTGTCAAAGCGGCTGCCTTCTCCATCAAGCGCGTGGAGGAGTATCGTGGAGTGCCTCCGCCCCGCTCGGTGCGCGACTTCCTCATCAAGACCAACCTCGCCGTCTGAGGACAAGCCATGTCGGTGTTCGTTTCCCTCGAGATCGACGACTTCCAGAGGACGTTCTCCCAGCAAGTGGCGAACGGCAAGAGCGCGCGCAAGAACGGATCGAATCCCAGCGTTCGACGTCCTACGCGTGGTCTCGAGGTCAAGGACGACACCTACGCGATCATCCGCGTAGTGCGTGCGGACGGTAGCAACATCCCGCTCTTCGATTCGGGTGCGATGGACGGCACCGGTCAGAACGAGAACTACGCGAACTTCCTTCTTCAGAGCGTGAGCGAAGCACGCATGGAGAAGCAGCAGATCGTGGAGACGTTCGGCGAGCCCTACATCTTCTTCTTTGGTGAAGCTCCCCGCTTCATCGATGTTCAAGCGGTGCTGCTCAAGAGCTTCGACTTCAACTGGCGCTCGGAGTGGTGGGAGAACTACGACAAGTACCTGCGCGGGACGAAACTCGTGGAGATGGGAGCGCGCTGCTACCTCTTCTACGAGGACACGATCATCGAGGGTTACATCCTCAACGCACAGACGCAAGAGTCGGCGGACATGCCGATGATGCTCCAGCTTCAGTTCCGCATGTTCGTGACGAACTACGCGAACATCTCCTTCATCGGCGATCCGTTCTACCCGATTCGTTCGGGTGCCGTGCCTCCTCCCGGCGTGGCGGACCTGACGAGCATGGACGCGTGGGATCAGCTCACACCGAAGTACCCCGATCAGGTCAGCCCCGAGCAGCAAGCACAAGAAGCCTTTCTTCAAGCGCTTCGCTCGAGCGGACAAGTTCAGCTCGATCAGCAGATTCAAAAGCAGCAGACGCTCAACTCGATTCTCACGAGAGAGCAGCAGATCGCTGCCAACCAAGCGCTCTTCGCATCTGGAAGCTTTTTCAGCACTGCGTATCTGACGAGCGTTCTTCAACGCGGCATGACCAGCACTGCGTTCCCGTCGCAGGACATCGAAGGCTTCCTCTTCAACGTGCAGCAGTTCTTGAACGATGCGCAGACGGCGCTGTCGGGACCGCAGCCTCCTCCGCAGCACGTCAACGCGATTCGTTCGAAGGTCGCCGACAACAAGGACGAGTACGTCAACGGTGGCTTCGGAGATGTTCTGCCCAACATGGCGTACACCCCAGGCTCGACCGCGCCTGGTGTCGACGATCCAACGCTCACGCCCGGCGGCCCCGTCAACAGTCCGCCGGCGTCTCCTCTCAACACCGTCAACAACCAGTCGTGCCGCAACGGCGCGATGATGGGGCCGGGCAACTACTACGGCTTCGGCCTCGTTCCCTACACCCCAGGCTCGTCCTTGCAGTCGTACGGTCCGTACGGACGCCCTCTTGGCGCAGGTGCTGGATTCACGGGCGGTGCAATCGGTGCGGGTGCCTCCGCTGGCGTGGGGGCGGGGTTCGGTGTCGGCGTGGGTGTCGGTGGTACCGTCGGCATCCCCTTTCAGAACGGCGCAGGCGCTCAGGCGGTGGCGGGCGCGTACGCAGGCCAGCTCCCGTTCGGAGCACAGTCTGGGCTTGGCGCGGCGCCTAGCGGCGTGGCGGGGCTGATTCTGACCAATCAGGGTCTCTCTCTTCAAGGCGGCGGGCTCGCGGGTGTGGGCTTCGGTTTCCGAGGCGCCTTCAGCCGCAGCTACGGGTACACCGCCGGCGTGGGCGGGTCGTACGGCGGCGCGATGGGTGGCTCGTTCGGTCCGGGTGTCGGTGGCGGCTTGGGGGGCTACGGCGCGGCGAGTTACGGCAACCCGGCGTACGCGCAGTACGGCAACTCGCTCAACCAGCAGTCGACCTTCAACCCGTACGGGCTGCCGACAGGTTCTCCGTACGGCCTTGGGTACACGGCGCCTGGGCAGCCGAACACGAGCTCGGTGTACCGCTACACGGCAGGCATCGGACCCGATGGAACTCTTCAGAGCACCCAAGGGTTCGCTCCGATGGGCGTGCCTGCGGGCTCGACCAACTACGGCGGCTACGGCGCGGTCGCGGGTGCGCAGAGCACCGTGTTCGGCGGCGGAGCGAACATGGCTGCTGTGTCCTCAATGGGGCCTGGCGTGATGGGCGACGGCGTGTTTGGAATGCAGTCGCTGCCGGGGACTTACGGAGTGCCGTGCCCGAATACACCGCTGTCGCAGATCTGAGGAAGCATGGCAGGTAGAGGTCACAAGCTTCGCCTTCGACTTTTTCTCGAGGGCATCGAAGTTCCTGTCATCGCCGCGCAGGTGGTTGCCGTTCCGAACGGCCCGATGCAATGCGTGATCCAAGTGCCACCGTCTGCGATGGGCACCAAGCTGCTCCCGCGAACGCTCGTGCACTTGTTCTTCTACGACTTCTACGAGCTCGACAGCCCCCTCGTTTCGAACGCCACGCAGACGAACAACTCGAAGCAAAATCCGACCACGTACGAGCAAGCGCAGTCACGTCGCAACGACCGTACGGGGCAGGACGTCGATCAAGAGAGTGACGACGAGTTCGCTCGAGATCGGGCGAACGATCGATACAAGTTGCTCTTCTGTGGAGAGATCATCGGGTTTCAGTGGACGAAGAACCAGACGCAGCGCTCCCTCGTTTTTCAGTGCGTCGACTTGTCGAACTACTGGGACTACGCGTACCAGTTCAGCAACACCGACATCTTCGGGCCAGGCGTCAAGGCTGTCTTCAGCGGTGGTTCGACGGACTTGCTCACGGACTTTTTGACGTCCCCCGGTGAGGCGATCACCTCGCTGCTTCACCAGAGCTCGATTCAGTACCCGAACCTGCCGGGCCTGCTCGGTGGTATCGTTCGCATCCTCGAGTCCGTTGGCGGGACGTACTACTACGGCAAGACGGTTCAGGGGCAGAACATCTTCTTCTCGTTGGCCGAGCTTCGTCTGCACATCTCGCAGATGATCACGGTCTACCCGCAGGACCCGACGGCGTCTCGTCTTCTCAACTCCGACGGGTGGGATGCTCTCTTCGGTCGCGTTCTTGGAAACCTCGGGGAGCAGGTCAGCATCCGCGACGTGATGAACTCGCTGATGAGCACCGTTTTCCACGAGTCGTACGGGCAGCCGTGCCCTCGCTACGTGCCAGGAACGGGAGGTTCGACGAACGGTCTCGGACGCAAGAGCATCCGCGTCGTACCTGCACTCTTCCCGCTCTACCAGACGGCGATCGATGGGCAGTCGCAGATCACCACGATCAAGACGTCGATCACCGGTACGCAGCCTCAAAGCACGACACCTGGGCAAGAATCGACTCTTCTCAACAAGAACCCCGTCGACTTCCTCTCGGTGCAGATGGACCGTCTGCGCAAGCTTCTTCAGCAAGCTGCGACGGTGAGCAACCAGAAGAACCTGCCAGCCGCGGTTCCTCTCTTCTCATCGGCAGCGACTGCTGTCGGCGTGGCGATCACGAAGCTGAAGAAGAACTGGGCTCCCGGTCGTTCTGGCAAGAACGTCGACGAGATCACGAGCAAGCTCGACGAGGCATCGACGGCGCTCGGGAAGGTCGCGGCGCTCGAGACCAACACGGTCAGTCGAGATAAGGCGACGCCCGCTCGTCTCAACAGCCACATCATCCGGCCGGACATCTGGTTTGGACCGCCTCCTCGCTGCAATGTTCTGTTCCCCGAGAACTACGACACGATCACCTACTCACGCGTGTTCACGCAGGAGCCGACACGCCTGCTTCTGAAGACGAACGAAGAGTTTGTTGGCGAGGACGACCTGATGGACTCGTTCTACGTCGCCCCGAAGGTGAAGACGGTCAAAGGGCAGAAGAAGTCCGATCAGCTTCTCTTCGAGAACGACATCCTCGATCACGAGCTCTTCACGGGCATCCTGCCTGTCTTCGAGAAGATGGGCGAGATGAACATCCTCGCCGTGCGTTCGGGAACAGTCGACAGCACCTTGGCCAAGGTCAGCCTCGCGCAGCGCTCGACGAACTTCTTGTACTTCAAGTACCGCTTCACCGCGCGCAAGATGAGCATTCGCGGAAAGTTCAACCCGTGGATCGCCGTGGGGTTCCCCGGACTCATCCTCGACAAGTACGTCGATCTCGAGCACGTCTCGACCGTTCGTACGTTGCTCTCGCAGTACCAGCAGAAAGTGCCGGAGCTGACCAAGTATCTAGGGTCGCACTACCTCGGTGCGTTCACGCAGGTCACGCACGCAGTCGATCAACGGCAGGGCGTGACGACCATCGAATGCAGCTACCCTCGGCAACACGACGAGACCACGGAGCTCCTTGGTCCGTCGATGCTTGACGACCAGATGGTGAACAAGCGCACTGGAGCAGATGCCAACAGGCAGACTCTCGTGGCGGCGCTGACCAAGCCGCCCATCGGCGGCGTCGGTCCGAACTTTGGGATCATCTCTCGTGTCGAAGACGCAGGTCTTCTTCCGCCGCTGCCTGGTTCCACACCGGACACCGCGCAGAAGCTTCCCGTCTTCCTCGGCGCGAGCATCACTGGAGGCAACCTCGACTCGAGTGCACCCGTCGACGTTCCTGTCGCAGCGGGCGCGGTGAGCAGCGCGGTTGCCGATTACGTGGGGGACAGCGCGAAGGTCGTCGTCTTCAAGGGGTACCGCATCACGGAGCGTGTTCCGCAGTATCGACAGGAGTACGTGAAGATGCCGCCCGAGGAGTACATCCGTCCGGGTTGGTACGCCGACGTCTGGCACCCGCGCAAGATCGGGGAGATCTACAACTACTACTTCGGCATCGGCTCGATCACCGACCAGACCAACGTCAACCAGCCCGACGGCTCGTCGAAGACGCTCATCAACATCGACGATCTCGAGCAGCTTGGCGATGCGGGCAACTCCAAGGGCGGCAACGACCCACGAGCCGACATCTCTGCGTTGCTCACACTGCAAGAAGGAGCTTCGATCGAGCAGGCGACGGACTTCTTGGTCTTGACGTACTCGTACATCAAGCAGTCCGGTCTGGACGTCGACGAGTTCGTTCGTTCGTACACCTGGCGGCCGGTTGCCACGATGCTCGACATGTTCGGAACGTCGGACCTTCAGTTCACCGCGGATGGCACGCAGGTCATCCGCGGCGTCGAGGGGTTCCACTCAAGAGCGTTCGGCAACTACGCCGATCTGTTCGGGCTCGTTACGCCCGACATTGAAAGCGTGATCGGGGTCAACCGCACGGCCATCGCGCGGCAACGTCTCGACATCCGCGGACGGCGTTTTCAGGCCGTCGGCGACTTCGTCAGCGATCTCCAGTTCGCCCGCGCGATCCTGGGCTGAAACTTCCGCTTCCTGTCCCCCGGTGGTAGAACCGTATGGAGCCCCGATGGACTACGCCGCGGTCATGGAGAGAGCTTTTCTCGACGAACTCGAGAAGATCGCTGCTGCTCGAGAGCAGCTACGTCACGGCAAGTCGCGTGCGAAGCGGCGCCCGATGCGTGTGTCGACGATGCTCCGCAAGGAGAAGGACGGCACGCTCTACAAGTACACGAAGCAGGCGGATGGCTCGATCGGCAACGTGGTGCCGTACTCGAACTCCGACTACCAGTCGGCGACGGGTGCATCTGGCCCGACGGGAACTCCTGCCGCAGCCAAGCCTGGTCCGAACGACATCGTTCCGTCTCGAGAAGACGGACGCGAGGCCATGTCCACCAAGATCCCTGCCTTCGCGCGCTACTCTCTGGCGCCGGCAGCAGTCAACACGCCCGAAGAACACGGCAACTTCTGAGGTCCATCATGTCCATGCCCATCTCGATGTTCTCCTTCTTCGACGAGCTGAAGCAGATCCAAGCCGGCACCGGCATGGGCAAGATTGCCAAGGAGCTCACCGAGGCATCGCGCGAGAAGATCAAGGCGAAGAACTTCGCTCTCACGCCAGCGCAGTCGGCGACGGGGGAGGCAGCCTACCCCATCCATGATCGCCGTCATGCAGCCAACGCCCTCTCCCGTGTCGAGCAGCACGGCACGCCGAAGCAGAAGGCCGAGGTCTACAAGGACGTCGCCAAGAAGTACCCCGACCTCGCCCGCAAGAGCGACGTGCCGGCTCTTCGCGCAAAGGCAGCTTCGGTTGCAGATAAGGCGAAGAGTGTGGGGCACAAGGCGCTCGAGCACGGTGCGCACGCGGTGCATGGGTTCTTGCACAATCGCATGGAGCCGGCGCAGGACATCGCGCATGGCCTTCTTCTCGGCGACTCCAAGAGAGTCGCGCACGGAGCCGGCGGTGCCGCTTCCGGTGCGCTGTTGTTCGAGGCGGGTCGTCGGGCAGGCAAGAGCAAGGAGAAGGACGGCACGATGGGGATGGCCCCTGCGAGCGCGTCCGCTCTTCCTGGCATGGTCGGTGGCCCGCCGGGCGGAATGGGCATGAACATGACACCGCCGATGGCGATGCCGGGGAGGATGGGATGAACGCCGTCGTCTACAAGTCATTCGTCGACGAGCTCATGAAGATCAAGCAGGCGGGAGAGGGCCTGAGCGCTGCCGGCGCGCTCGGCCGAGCTCTCGGTCCCGAAAGTGCCATCGGTCGTCACTTGGCCGAGCACGGCCACGCCTACGATCTCGGCGGCCTCGGCATCTTGGCCCTTCCGCCGATCGACACGTTGCAGCACCAGGCGCGCAAAGAGCACCCCGACAAGTGGGAGATGGCGCATGCGGGCTTGGAGCTCGGGGGACTTGGTACCCTTGCGGCGCCGGTCGCCGCGCAGCTTCTGGCCCACAAGAAATGAACCTTCGCGCCACCATCGACGAGCTCGAGAAGCTCGGGGCGATCACCCCGGAGCAGGCGCGCGCGTCCTACGAGCGTGTGCAGCAGCTCGAGGCAAGCAAGCCCACGATCGGTCAGGCGCTTCGGTATGGAGCGCTTGGTGCGATCGCAGGCCCCGCAGCGAGTGCGATCGGCGACGTCGTGCGTGGGCAGCTTCCGTTCAAGCCTGTCGAGGTTGGTGGCAAGCCGGTTCGATTCGGGCGCTTGCGATCAGGACTTGGGTCCGCCGCCGCCGGCGCCGTGATGGGCGGCGTGGCTCCTCTTCTTCGGTACCACATGGACCGTGCGGCGGAGATGGCGACGCTGCGCCAGTTCATGCAGGAGTACGAGCAAGGGCAGGGCAAGACTGCGGCTCGATTGAAGCTCGAAGGCGACGCTCTCATCGAGGTCGACAAGGACGGCAAGAGCCTGGGCAAAGGCCCTGTTCCGATGAAGGAGAAGGGGAGCGACGCGTACGTCTCGTATGCTCCTGGAGACTTCGTCACGTCGCAGTTCAGCGGCCCGCTCAGCTACGGACCCTGGATTCTGGCAAGCGGGCTCGCCGGCGACGACTCGACTCTCGAGGCACCCGTCGTGCGCAAGAAGCAAGCGGCGTCTCTCATGCCCACGACGCCAGCTTCTCCGAAGACTGGCCTCACGGCTGCTCGCAAGGTAGGACAGCCCAAGCTGACTGCTCCCGGCGGGCCAAGCATCGCCGACATCGCTAAGCCCCAAGGCTACGGTCTCCCCGCGTCAGGGGCGAAGAAGGGAATCATCTAGCCATGCCCGAGTGGATTCACGAGCGCGCTGAGCATCTGCTCGCCAAGAACCCCGACATGAAGAAGTCGACGGCGTTCGCGGTTGCGACGCAGCAGTCGCATGCGCTCGGCAAGACCCCGAAGGGGTATGGTACTGCAAAGGGCAAGCAGACGGCGAAGGCCAAGTACGACACGCCGAAGGACGACGTGAAGGCCGCCAACCCTGGCGGTCTGAAGACGCCCAAGCTGAAGGAGTCTGGGTGGCTTGGAGACGCGGCGGAGAGCGTGAAGCGCGTTCTGACGACGCCCATTCCCGGCACGCCGGAGATCTTTCCTCGAGCTGCGGTGGAGACCGCCACGAGGGCAGGCAACGTGATGAAGAAAGCGCCCCTTGGGCGGCCGATGGGAGGCAGTTTCGTGACCAAGAGAGCAAGCGAACGCATGAAGGCCGCCTACGAGAAGATCGCAGGCACTCCTCCGCCGCTCCCGGCGGCTGCTCGAGCAGCAGCCAAAGCTACTCCGACGATCGCCAAGGCCCTTCCGAAGCCGAAGCTGTACGGCGAGGAAGGCTTTCAGGCGCTCATGGAAGGCGCGCGCGCCGCCAAGAGCAACCCGTTCGCAGCGATGAAGCTCAGCATGAAGCTCGCTGCCGAGAAGGCGGACATCGAGACCAAGGGTTCGCTCGAGCAGAACGTCGAGACCCCGCAGAAGGGGACCGAGCACAGCCAGCAGGGCGCCGGCGAGCAGAAGGGTGTTCCGACCGAGGGGTACCACTGGGGACAGGACCCCTTCAACGGCAAGCCGGGGATCGGCAATCGCAAGGACGCGTACGAGGTCTTCACCGACGGCGCCGAGCAGATCAACGTCGCGGACAACCACGACCTGCTGCATCGCATATTCACGAACATGGGGCCTGCATCCGACGCAGCGAAGGCTACGATCGAGCAGAACTTCTCGGGCGGTCGCCGCGGGCACTACGTGACGCACGCACAGACCTTGCTCGAGAAGGTTCGCAGCGTCGCTGGCCGCGCGTAGCAACAACGGAAGTCGGGACGGGATAAGAGGCCCGAAGGAGGTTCTTGTGTCCAACCCGATTGACGAGCTGCTCGAAGAGAAGAAGAAGACGGCAGCAGTTCGCGCAGCTCGAGATCTTGATCTCTGGAGCAAGTGGAATGAGAGCGGGCGCAAGCCTGAGCATCTCGAGCCCTTGCTCGACGCATACCAGCCGCTGATCAACAGCAAGGTCCGCGAGTGGACTCCTCCGCTCATCACGCCGAGTGCGATGGAGGCGGAGATCACCGGCCACGTCATCCAAGCCTTCCAGACGTACAACCCGCAGAGAGGCGCTGCGCTCAACACGCACGTGCAGCACCGCATTCAGAAGGCGAAGCGGTACATGGTCAAGTACCAGAACCGCGCGTACATCCCCGAGAGTCCGGCGTACCAGATCGGCAACTTGCAGCGAGCGCACGGTGCGTTGACGGACGACCTTGGGCGAGCACCGACCGCACAGGAAATCGCCGAGTACGTAGGCATCCCCGTGCGCAAAGTAGTACAGATTCAGAAGTCGATTCGCAAAGACATCCCGAGCTCTGCACTCGAGAGTGACCCGATGCCTCGTTTCGGATCGAGAGAGCAAGAAGTTCTGTCCCTTCTTCCGAGCGTGCTCACGCCCGAAGAAAAGCAGGTCTTCGACCTCGTGTACCACCCCGACACGAGTAAGCGGGTGGTTTCGACTTCGGCCATCGCCAAGAAGATCGGTAAGAACGCCTCTCAGGTGAGCCGGCTCAAGTCGAGCATCATAGAGAAGACCAAGCAGTACCTCTGAGCTGCGTCAGAGGAAGACTTCAAGGCTCGGCCTCGGCCGGGCCTTTTTCTTTTGGAGGGCAGATGCAGCGACGCTATCGAGAAGTTCCTAAAGAGGAGCGTGTCATTCGAGTCAAATGCGCGCGGGCACAGCACGAGATCTTCGTTTCTGAAAGAGGTCGCGTTCGGTTCTTGAGCCATTCCTGCGTTTCGCCGCAGGTCCTGTTGCAAGAGGGGTACATGCGTAACTTGGACGAGCGCGGGTGCTACCTCTTTGCAAAGCTGCTTCTTCGAAAGGTCTCGAACGATTGGTCATACCACGCCGGAGACTTCGTGAAGGTCAAAGCACGTCGAACATTCGAGCTACGCTCTCTTCACAACGCAGGCATCGACGAGGTCGCCGCCGGACTCTTTTTCAATGACGCGTACAAAAGAAGATCGGAGCGGATCAAGGAGCGGGAGTACATCGACGACTATCCGGAGCCCTTTCATCGGATGCCACTGCAACGAATCGAACGTATCTACTCATGCATTCGAGCCGAGCAAACGAGGAAACTGCGTCGGGTTCGAGACTCGCTGAAACTCGCGGGGTTCCAGCCGCGCGAATCATGGGAGCTTCCTTCGTACCGTCGTTGAGGTAGACTTCTCGCGATGGCTTCGCAAGCAGAGCGAGATCAACGCCTCGACCAACTCGTACAGCTCACGCAGCAGTGGTCGCAGCAGCGACAGAAGGAGTTGAACGACCGCGTCACACAACTCACGCGCATGCTACAAGGGCGTGGGCTTGGCCAACTGATCGATGCACAGCAGCAAGCCGTGACGGCTCTTGCCGTCACCGAGATCGACAACTTTCTCGCAGGGTGATTCATGGAAGAGATCAAGCAGAACGGCGTGGCTCCTGTTCCGGAGAAGGTCGAGACGGCCGCTCCGACGAACGTGCGCACCGTGGGTGCGATGACGGAGATGGAACGTCTTCGCGTGGAGAACGTTTCGCTCCGCGCCGAGAACCTCATGCTTCGCAAGGAGCGCATGAAGAAAGACGCCGACGCGATTCAGAGCGAAGAGGAGAAGATCCAGAAAGAGATCTTCGAGCTTCGCGGTCTGGTCGCCGCGCGCCTCGGCGTGCAGCCGGACAAGGTCCGTTTCCGTCGTGATGGTATGGTCGAGGAGGTGATCTGAAATGACGACGATCGTAGGTCAGGCCGTTCAGCTACAGCTTCGGGCCGTTCAGGCGGACTGGGCCGGGCTCTTCGATCGTCTTCAGGTCTGGCGGAGCACCTCGGGTGCCGATGGCCCGTACGTGGAGCTCACTGCTCCTACGTGGCTCGGTGCTCGAGTGCCCGCCGACGTAGTCGGTGACCCTCCTTCTAGCCCTCCTTCAGGTCCGAGTGCCTTTGTCGTCGGCATGACGGCCTCTTTTCTCATCGACGAGACGACGCATATCGACGTCACGTTCACCGGTTCGAATCCGATCACTCGGTCACAAGCGGCCTCGCAGATCGTGGCACAGAGCCGTGGGATGCTGACCAGCTTCGTCACGATGGATGGGCGGCTCGTCGTACAGTCCGTCGAGGCTGGCAACAAGGCCATCCTGCGCGTGCTCGCCACCGATGCTGCCGCGCTGCTCGGACTTCCGACGACGGACCCCGCTTGGGCGAACTACGGCAAAGACGCTCGCATCGTTCTTCGCCCCGAGCAGGAGCTCTACCCCTTCGTCGATTGGCACAGCGGTTCGGGCTACTTCTACAAGACACGCTTCTCGAGTGACATCGACAACACGGTCAGCGACTTCTCGTTGCCGTTCACACTCACCACCGGTGGGAGCATCGATCCCTCTTCCCTCGTTCTTGGAACAGTCGACCTCGTCGACGTGCAAGGCCGCGCCGTGCAGAACAGGGAGGTGACCGTCTACTCCAAGTTCCAGGGTAACGTAATCAACGGACGTGTGATGACGTCGACGGATGCGCGCGTAGTCACGGATGCGGACGGTCATGCAGAGTTCCTGCTGGTCCGTGGTGCGCAGGTGACCGTGTCCGTTGCAGGAACGCAGCTCGCGAGAGACTTGACCGTTCCGACGGACCCGACGATCACGTCCTTCAATCTGCTCGACCCCTCCGTCGGTAGCGACGATGTCTTCGTCGTGCAGGTTCCGAACATCGACTTCGCGGTGAGACGATCACTGTGAGCGACGTCTTCATCTTCTATCCCAACAGGCAGCCGGACGGGCAGTCCTTCGCCTTTCACCGGCTGGCCCATGTTCCTGGAAAGGACCTCGCGAAGTACCTGCGAGATGTGCGGTTGGTCGGGCTTCGATCGCGCTCGCGCTGTACGCTTGACGGCAGCTCTGTCGTTCTTCGTCTCAGCTACATCCCCAAGCCTGGCGATCGAATCGTTCTTCGTACTGCGAGAGGCATGTCATGAGCGTCGAGTCCGTAGATTTCTACCTTGTGGACAACACACCGTTCGCAGCACCCATCTCGGGCGTCGTGGTCAAGGTCTACAGCCAAGACGGCAAGCAGGTCTTCGGACAGCAGACCACGGATGCGAATGGGCTCGCCGCGTTCTTGTTGCCGTCCGACACGACCTTTCAGGTGCGCTTCTACAAGCAGCAGGTGAACATCAAGAACCCGCAGTTCATCCAGGTGCTCGAGGCGCCTGCGACGAACGCATTCACTGTTGTCGGGGAGCCCTTCCAAGCGCCGACGTCGACAGATCCACGCCTCTGCATGTGCTACGGCTTCTTCCGCACCGTCGCCGGAGGACCTGCGCAGAATCTCGACTGCCACATCATCGCGCAGTTCAACCCGTTGCTGCTCGATGGCGCTGGAGTTCTCACTGAACGCGTGATCGAACGAACGGACGAGCACGGGTACTTGCAGGTTCCCCTCATCCGCAACGGTCAGTACCTCGTTACGATCCAAGGCTTCGAGGACGTGCAACGCGTCATCTCCGTACCCGACGCACTCAACGCCAATCTGCCCGACCTGCTCTTCCCGGTCGTCGGCGCCGTGACGTTCGATCCGGTGGGACCCTTCACGATTCAAGTCGGCGTCGACTTCGTGACCACACCGACCGTGGTTGCTACTGACGGAGAGATCCTCGCCGGCGTCGCAGGAGGGGACGTCCAGTGGTCGACGGACGATCCCACGATCGCAGCCGTCATTCCATCGGCGACAACGCTTACGCTGCGTGGATTCAAGCCAGGTACGACGAATCTGCGAGCGGTGCGCTTCAACACGAGCATCGTGCGCTACCCCGATCCTGGGATTCAAGGCGTCCCGCTCGCCATCACCGTCCAATGAACGATCGCGTACTGGAAGGAGTGAACTGCCGGGTACTCCTTTTGGAGATCGTCCGGCGGGCGGCTTACGACTGGGTTCTCTACCGCAACAGTCGACGACTCGAGAACCGCAAGCTCGCGCACGAGGCGTACACGTGGCTCTTCGTCGAAGCTCCCGGACATCCGCACTGGCAGCAGCGTAAAACCGACGGCTACGAGGCGTTCTCCTTCATCAGCATCTGCGAAACTCTGGGGCTCGATCTGGAAGAAGTGCGTGCGCGCCTGCGCACGATCACCGCACGAGACATTCAGACGCTTGGGCGCCCTCCCACGCGCCGGCGGCTGCCTCCTCCGCGCACGGAGTCCGACTATCTCGAGTCCATCAAGGTTGATACGAACGGGCAGCGTGGATTGGCAGCGCTTCTCGACGCCGGCGATATCGTCTCGCTCGAGTAGCAACTTGTGCGTACGACAGGGAAAAAGAGCCTCGGGAGCGCTTGCTCCTAAAGGAGGCATCCATGGGTTCGCACTACTACGCGTCCGACCTGAAGTTCTTTCTTCCGGTCGACAAGCACGCCGAGGCGCTGGAGCGCTTTCAGAAATGGCGCAAAGAGAAAGACGATGACCGCCCCTCGATGTCTCTCGAGGAGGAGCTCCGCCTTTGGGGCTTCGAGTACGCAGACGACGAGATGGGCAACATCTGCGGGGTGTACCCGTCCGACAGCAAGATGCAGGACGAGGATCACTACGCCGCGTTCTTTTCGCTTCTCGCACCGTCCGTGCGCGACGGAAGCTTTCTCCAGTACTATGGAGAAGAGGGCGAGCTCTGGGGCTGGAAGTTCCGAACCGATCCCGCTACAGGTCAAGTGAAGGCGTCAGTCGAAGATGTCTACGGCGTCTTCGAATCCGATCTGACGCCGGAACAACGGGTACACTACGTCGAGGATTTCGAAGGAGGCAGCGATGGCTGAGAAGAAACGATTCCGCGTCATCGGAGTCCCTCTAGGGACGAAGCTGACGACCTACACGAAGAAGTTCGAAGAGGCCCTCAACCAGCTCTCGGAAGACGGCTACGTCATCCGCATGATGGAGAGCGGAAAGCGAGGTGTGGTGGTGGTCGGCGAGCTTCAACAAGAGCAACCGTCTTCACCGCTGAACTTTCTTCGAGCGCTAGGTATCGCACCGATCCCAACGACGCCGGCGTCGGTCGGTGTTGCTCCTCCTGCGAGCCCTGTCGAACACGCGGAGACGAAGCGCGTTCGCGGAATGATCGTGGCGTGCGGCAACGCCGTTCCGGACGAGAAGCTCGAAGAGGAGCTCACGAAGTTGCTGACAGCCGTGTCGAAGCGACTCACGGCGGTCGACTGCGTTCAGATCGCGGACGATCTGGTGCGCGGAGCGGAGGCGCACGAGGCCGCCGATCACGACCGCAAGGAGTGCGAGCTCTCGAAGCTCTTCCGCCAGTCGGCGGCAGTTCTTCGAAACATCGTGCAGCCCCGCGTCAACTAGCAAATCGTTTGGTGCCACAGGGATAAGAATGATGGAGGATGGCAGTCCTTCTCATTCGTCCCTTGTGGCATCAAATGACAACGGGGCGCCCGCAGGGGCGCCCACTTCTCTAGCTCTCTTTCTTAGCCCCGAGGTACAGTACGGGCATGCCGTACACGGACGACGAGATCCAAGCGTCGGTACAGAAGGTCGCGCAGACAACGGTTCGACGCAACGTCGACTCTCTCGGAGTCCGACGAGTCGATCAGACCTTCAGTGACGTTCAAGAGGCAGCGCTGGGCATCTTCCTGCTGTACCAGCTTGCGCCCTTCTACGTCATTTCCATCGGCGTGCAGCGACTGCTCGAAGAACTCACGATCCACGTCCAGAACGTGCTCGCCCTCGAACAGGCCATCTTGAACACCGGTCGACGAGTGCTGCCTGTGACCAACATCACGCCGTTGGCTAACGCGAACGCTGCACTATTCGAGCTCCAGAGTGCAGTGGCGGCTCGTTCGAGCGCCTTCTCTTCCATCGAGAAGACACCAGCGTTTCAGCGCTTCTCTTCCAACCTCGACACGTTCCTTTCGCAGAACGGACCGAGCATCAAGCAGGGTGGCACGGTCGTGCAGACGCCGAAGGAGGCGAAGGCCACGATCTTGTCGCTGTTGCCTACCGTGCTCTCCGCACAGACGGACATTCAAGCGAAGGCTGCATACCTTCAGAACGCCCTCAACGACTACGCCGCCGTCAATCTGCCTGCGGTAGCTGCGCAGGGCATCGTGAGTCGTACGAATCAGACGGTGGCGGCGATCGTGGCGTCCCTGACGCCGATGACGCCGACGGATCGTCTCGAGACGTTGCGCTTGAACATCCTCGATCTGCTCACGAGTCGAGCGGCACTTCGCGAGATGGGGAGCTTCAAGACGCCAGCGCCCATCTTTCTCGTCGATGGCAGCGCTCCTGCGTTCGCAGATGCAGCTCACCCTGCTGTCCCCGCCATCGTCAAGGCCGACATCTTCGCGCCGTACGGGATCGTGGGGAGCTCTACTCTCGACGTCGCAGTCGACGGCGGAGCTCCAGTTGGTATCAATCTCCGCAACTCGGTGCTCGCTTCTTTCTCGGGAGGTGGCCTCGAGAACTTCCTCTTCACGGCGCTGACCGCTGCATCCACCACAGGCACGGTCGCAGAGACGTTCAACATCGTCGGCGGCGTGAACGACGTCCTGATCCTCGTTCTGACCGACACGGTCAGCAAGGTGAGCACGACGGTGTACGCAGGGCTCACGGCAGGACCGGCGAGAACGGCTGCGCAGATCGCTGCGGACATCAACACGGCGATCACGGGGCTGTACCTCAACTCTCAGTACATCGCGGCCGCAGGTGGTTCAGGCAGCCACTACGTGAACATCTCGGCGACGAACACGAACAAGGGAAGCGCGGCGAGTATCACGATTCCTGCCAGTCCTGCGGCCACCACGCTCGGCTTCGTGGCGGGAACGACGGTGCGTGGAACAGACGACAATCGACACTTCATCGTCACCGTCAACGGCACGCCGCACGCCATGGACTTCTCCGCAGGGTCGACGTCTGCGGCGTCCGCGGCCGCGCAGATCACTGCGGCGCTCGGCCCGAACATCGTCGGCTCCGCGCAGGGACAGACGGGGTTCCAGTACGTCGTGGTGAGCTACGTCGGCCCGAGCCCATTCACGGCGCAGATGATCCTCCCCTCCGCCGGCAGCCCCGCAGCAGGAGTTCTCGGCATGCTCATGGACGCCACCGCGTACGCGCGCGCTTCGACAGCACGTCAGGTGGCTTCGAACCTGAACCAGGCGTTCTCGGGCATCCAAGCGTCGTCGGAGGTCGTTCCGATCGCCGGCGGCAGCAACGTGCTCATGCGGAGCGAGCCGACGGACCCGGCGCGCATCATCGTGTACAAGTCACGCGGTACGGGCACTGTCGTGCCTGGGCTCGGTACGACGCTGACGCTCAACGTCACCGGCATCGACCTCGTGGCGCAGGGAGTTCTGCCAGGAGACGTTCTCGTCTTCCGTGATGGCGTGAACCTCAACACGAAGTGGACGATCACCCTAGTCACGTCGACGTCGGTCACGGCCACAGGCGTCGCGCCGGCGGTGGGTGGCGCCGCAACGTACGAAATCGGCCCGAACCTGGCTGTCAGCCCTGGCTACGTCGTGCAGGTGACGACGGGCATCCAAAACGGAACGTACGTCGTCCAGACGATCGGCCCGACGGCGCTGGCAGTGCCCTTCGAGTTCGAGATCGACACGATTCTTCCTGGGTCCCAGAGCCCTCTTCTTCAGGCCACGTTCTTCACCGGAAACGTGGGGCAGGAGCGGTTGACGGTGGCGTCGAAGTCGACGCTCGGCAACTCGGCGATCTCCTTGACGGGCGTTGCTGCTTCCCTCTTCTTCGGGGCGGGCTCGGCGACCGCCGTTGGTACGAGCTCGTGGGTCAGTCTACCCGTGGCAGTTCCGGGGCTCGGCGCCGGAGACATCCTCGAGGACTACGAGGTGACGTACAATGTGCCGACGGCGAGCTACCCGCTGCTCTCTGTCGATGGGACCACGATCAGTATCGCGCCCGCCTCGGTGCCTCTGACGAAGGTCTTCGCGCTCTCGACGAACAGTCTTCCGCCATTCGCGCTCCTTCGCAGCTCGGCGTACGCCGCGTTCATGACGATGTCCCAGCAGCTTGCTACGTGGGCGTCCCTTTCTCAGAACCAAACGGTTTGGTCGAAAGAGCTCCAGAGACTGACGAACATCGTTCTGAACGAGTCCGCGCCGGCCCCAGACCAAGTGAATGCGGCGCTCACGCAGCTTCAGCAGCTTCAGTACATCCTCGTTCAGACGGACTCTCCCACGCCGCAAGCAACGCTCGAATACGCCCTGCTCGGGTTCTCGGTGCCATCGATCACTCAGGTCGACGCGCTCATTCAGACCTTCTCGGAGAAGGGCAGCGACCGAGCCATCGACATTCTTCTTCAGGGGCGCTTCAGCGACTTCTTCGGGCTCGACATGCACAGCGTCTCGTACGCCGGTGCGATGCTCAGTCAGATGCGCACGGTCGCTCGCAACGACATGCCCGTGCGCAAGACCGATCGCAAGGAGTCGACGACCTCCCGCGTCATCAGCAGCGCGACCTCCCCCGACTTTGAGTACGACGTCTCGAGCATCGAGCAGCAGCCGCCGAACAACGTGCCGACGGGCTTTGGACTCGTTCCTCCTACGCAGAACGATCCCAGCAAAACGTAGCCCTACGCGGAAGAAGAGCGCTGCCCAAAAAGAAGCCCCGGTCGTCGTCTACCCAACGACGCCGGGGCTTAGGAGGCACAGGAGCAACAGACGAACCGTGGAGGAGGCTCTCCACAACCGATGAAGTAGATGTACCGGCTGCGCTCCGTTGTGTCAACCGGACAGGAGGAAGATGCGCAAGATTAGTGTGATCTTGTTCGAGGAAGGCACGAACGAAACGATCGAAATCCGACACTTCGATGTTCCTCCCAGCGGTGGCGAGGAGGCCCAAATGAAAGTAGAGGCAGCGCTCCTGGCAGTCGCAGCGCCTCGTTTGAAGCACGAGGCAGAACGCTGGAAGGGAGCACTGAGAGCTACGCGACGGCGGTTCGTCGAGCTCTACGACGCCACGCGTACTCTTCAAGAGTTCGTTCGAGGCAAGGAGTCCCTGGCGCCTCAAGAGCGCATGACGTTGAAGGACATGCTGGGGCTGGTCAATGTCCTGGCTACGATGGATCTCGGACCTGCGGCGACAGTCTTGCGGGAGCTCGAGATGTACAAGGACCTCGAGAACAACGAGCGTTACACGGTCAACCAACTGCTAGGAGACTGGTTCTATGACGTCTACCGAATTCGAATCCCTTCAGATTGAGCTGGGAGAGGCGCGCTCCGAGCTCCTCACGACCAAGCGAGAGCTCGAGGAGATGAAGAGCCGCGCGGAAGTCGCGGAGGCGGGAGTAGCGCAGGCACGAAAGAACGCAGAGGCGTACATCGAGGAGTTCAAGCGAGCCGCATTGGAAGCGCAGAAGCTGATCGAGAATCTTGGCAAGCAGCTCGCCGCCGGCGATGCTCTTCGCAATCGCCTGGCCAAGGTGACCGACGCCTTGGCGAAGGCCGACGCGCTCATTCTCGCCATGGACTCCAAGAGTGATACGCTCGAGCAGAGACGCGCGGAGTACGCGCAGAGCAAACTCCACCTTCAGACTCTGGACGGTTGACCATGGCCAACACCCCGCTCAATGACGATCTGTCGCTTCAGCTTCGCGTCGCGGTCAACAACGCGTATGCGTACGTGCGGGGGCAGGAGAGCGTCCAAAGCTTCCTGGCGGTGACGTTCGAGGACTTGGCTGCTCAGCAGATCCAGCGTCTCTCCGGCAAGGGTACACCCACCCGCCCGAATTACATCGACCGCATCAAAAAGGTCGAGCAGGACATCGTCAACGCGGCGCAGAAGATCAAGCAGCTTCCGCCCGACGCGTTCTTGCCTCCCGACGAGAGCAAGGACGTGAATACATCGCCTTGATGTTCGCTCTCTGTTGTATTACAACAGAGACATGGCGAAGACCAAGACGATATCGAAGGCGACGACCAAGCTCATTTCACTACGGCTTCCCGAGCCGTTGATCACGCGCGTCGACGCGTTCGTGAGCGCGAAGCGCCAGCAGACGCACAACTCCGTCTCCTTCAATCGCTCGATGGCGATTCAAGAGCTGCTGCATGCCGCTCTCGAGAAGGAGGGGGTGTAGCCATGGTCGACGTCATCGATCAGAGCTGGGTCAGCGAGTGGGTGAGCAAGGTCGCTTCGCCGCAAGAGGCACGTACGTGCCGCGAATGGCTTCACAGCCTCCCGCCGGCGCAGCACGCGCTACTTCAGCAGTTCCCGCCGCTTTGCCTCGTTCAGGGCCGTCGGCCGCTCGAGGTGCCCTACGTCTTCACCGTCGGCATCGTCGTGGGCTACGAGCCGGATGGGACGCTGCACGTGCGGCAAACACCCGAGGATTCCTCCGTGCTCGTCTCGGCGGAAGATCTCAAAGTCGTGGGCTACTGGCGGGGTCTCTCCCCAGAAGTGGTCCGCAAGATTCTCTCGAAGAGGAAATCGCATGATCGACATCCGTGAACTTTGCCAGACCTCGCACCAGATCTCCAAGGCCGCCGGCTGGCAGGACGGCCCGAAGCGCTCGAATGCAGACACCATCAATCTCTTCGTCTCGGAGATCTCCGAGGCTCTCGAGGACTACCGCAACAACCGGCGGCTGGACGAGGTCTACTACGAAGTGAAGTTCGAAGCCTACGGCGACTTGGCAGGCTCGATCAAAGGCACCTCGATCGTCACGCCCGAAGAGCTAGCCAAGCTCAAGGAGAACAAGGAGCTCACCCTCCTTTCAGCCAAGCCCTGCGGGATTCCTATCGAGCTCGCCGATCTGGTCATCCGGATCTGCCAGCACTGCGGAACCGAGGGAGTCGCAGAGGAGCTCTACAAATGGTACGAAGCCGTCAAGATCCCCGAGGACGCCCCCGAGATCGCCGGCTTCGATCGCTTGCTCTTCATTCTCACGCGGTGCGCAGTGCAGTCGCTGCGATCTTTCGAGAAGTCGGGGAGGCTGGGCCTCGATTCTCTTGCAGACGCGCTCAACTACGTCTTCACGTTCTGCCAGGTGCACAAGATCGACATCGAGAGCGCCATCAAGGAGAAAGAGGCGTACAACAAAACGCGAGCCTACCGCCATGGGGGCAAACGCATTTGACTACAAAGCCCCCTCCAAGTAGTCGGCAACACGACGTGCTCGTTGGGGGCTATCACTCAAGCAGCTCTCCACAAATGGCGCACCGACCTTTCTGCGCCTCCACACGTCGGTTGTACTCGTCTAGTGTCAGGTTGTAGTGCTCCCGTAGTCTGGCTGCACGACGGGTTCGGTCGACTTTCGCTTTTTGCAGGTCCGGCACGTTTTCGTTTTCATCTAACCTGACGGTACGACAGCCGTAAGCTGTTGTAACCGATGGTGGAAAGGAGGTCCCCATGTTGTTCAAACTCATTAGCTTCCACACCGCTTCCGACGGAGGCGTCAAGCCGAAGGCCCCGCTGTTCATCGAGGCTTCGACCTGGTTCAACGCGCGCAGGGTGGTCGCGGGGTACCTCGAGGTCCCCGTCGACACCGTCATGCTCACTCTCTTCGACGATGAGCTTCCGGATGGCGCAGACGTGATGGACGAGCGTCGGCCGACGAGCGTCCGCCGTATCACGGCGCCGATGGTGGCATGAACCTGACGCACCTCGCGGCCCTCATCGATCAGTGGGGGCTTCCAACAGGCGCGGTGCGGTTCATCCACGACAAGAGGCCCCAATGGATCATAGGAGCCGACGAGGTCGGCTACGGCGCCATCGCCGGACCCTATGCCGTTGGGGCCTTCGTTTGTCCGCTGGAGTGGACTCGCGCGGGCGTGAAGGACTCGAAGAAGTTCAAGGAGCGCAGCAAGCGCGAGCAGGTGTACGGACAGCTTCTCGTAGAGCCCTGCACGGGCTTCTGCGTGCGCATGGCTAGTAACAAGCGCATCGACAACGAGGGTAAGATCGCTGTCTTGAACGGCTTGTACTGGGAGGCTGTTCGACAGGTCGTGCTCGGCATGAAGCTCGATGCGGCACGGGTCTTGGTCATTCTCGATGGGAACGCCAAGATTCCCTTCCCGCACTTCGCTGTCCCAGGCGCAGACGCGAAGGTGCCTGCGGTCTCCGCCGCCAGCATCATGGCGAAGGTCGAACGGGACTGGTGGATGACCCGGCAGCACGAGGAGTGGCCCGTCTACGGCTTCGACAAGCATGCGGGGTACGTCACGCCGGAGCACATCGAGGCACTAAAAAAGCACGGACCGTGCGAGATCCATCGAGTTTCTTACGAGCCCATCGCCACCATGGTCAAGCGTGTTTCCGCAAATAGGCCAGGGCTGCCTTGAGGATGATGGGACTGTCTTGAAGATGGCCGAGGGCTAGATTGCAGCGGTGACATAGAAGGGCGCGTACCCTGTTCGTCCTGTGACAGTGGTCAATAGCGAGGCGTTTTCCTTGGCTCTTGCTGGGCTTCTTGCAGATGGCGCAGCGGTCTCCCTGCTTCTTGACCATCTGCTTGTACTCTTCGGGGGTCAGTCCGTACTTGCTACGCAGGTGTGCTGCGCGGAAGCGAAGAGGGTCTTCACGGTACTTCTTTTTGTTCCGTACGCGACATGCCTCATTGAGACGCTGGCGATTGGCGCTATGACGCTTCCGGGCGTCAGCCCTTCGCTGTTCGGCATGACGTGCGTAGTAGCTCCGGTTGTACCCGTGCTCTTTTTCACGGTTCTCCTTCCGCCACTGCCTCTTGTACGTGAGCATATAGTGGTTCCTGCACTTGGCCTTGCACCAGGCAGGCTTGACGCAACCACGAACTCGGCATAGTCCAACCATGCCCTCAGCATAGCAGGTAAGAAATTGAGAATCTATCTGGCAGGGAAGATAGCCAGCGTTGACTGGCGACATCTGATCGTTCGTGGTTTGAAGGAACGCCTCGAGGGGCTCGACCTGTCTCAGGGTTGGCCCGTCATGGATGGAAGCATTTACACCATCCACAGCTACACCGGCCCCTACTTCAAGAAGATCGACAAGACGGCGGCAGACCCCGATGCTGCTCCAGTGAAGGTGCATCGTCTTTGCCTCAAGGCGATCGACGACTCCGATCTGGTCTACGCCTGGGTAGACGACCCCACGTGCTACGCGACCATCTACGAGATGGGCTACGCGCACGCCAAAGGGAAGTACACGGTCGTCGCGTACCCCCCGACCTTCGACAAGTCCGAGCTTTGGTTCATGTCCGCATGCTCGGATGAAATCATTGAGGCTGCCTCTCCGGAGATGGGGCTGCTCGGAGCGACCATGCGAGCGCTTCACTCAGGCAAGGTTCAGAACCTGGCTGTCGAGTACGAGCGCGTGCAGAAGAATCTCGCGCGCCTTCAGCACGCCGTTCCAGGCAAGCCGTTGGAGGCGCATCAACCCAAGCTTCTATCCAGGAGCGTCGAGGATGACTTCGACGAAGAAGAGCCCGACACGAGGAACGAGAACATCCCGAAGGGAGGAATGAAATGACGCAACCCAACCCGCATCCGGTGATGATGGACGGGGAGCAGATCGGCTGGGCTTGTCCAGAATGCAAAGCAATCGTGCAGGGCATCGAGAACGAGAGCTTCGCGCGTACCCACTGCGTTCGTATCTGCGAAGACTGCAATAAGGAGATGCGCAACAGCGGGTGGCTCGCCTGCGCATCTTGTCGAGGCAAGAGGGAATCGCTCGAGGAGCAGAATCGCTTCGAGAAGGCGACGAAGGTCGATTGGAAGGACTACGACGGGTACGTCTACTGTCCCCTCAACGACACGTTCAGCGCGTCCGTCGAAGAGTTCCTCGAAGACTTCGATGACTTGGCTCCGTCGTACATCTGGGCGTGCACACCAGAAGAGTTCAAGATCGACGCGAGCAACGTCCTCGAGCAAGCACTTTCGAATCACTACGAGGACGCGCGAGATAACATCTCGGACAAGGAGTACGAGATCCTTCAGAACTTCCTCGACGAGTGGGCTGCGAAGCAGCGTATCGAGAGTTGGCATCCCGACTACACGAGGGCGGTCGTGTTCAAGAACACCTGCGAGAAGTGCTTGTGCAACCTGATGACAGCCGAGGTGATCGACGGTGTCACGCTCTGCGAAGACTGCACGGAGGAAGCGGATGGACAGCAAAACGGTTGACGAGCTCTGCGCGCGTAGCTGGAATCTTGCTCATTTCGACCACGACCTCGAGCGCAACGGACAAGTCGCCGTCTACGAGGGAGGCAACGCGGACTGGTTCGTACTCGTGTGCACGATCACCGAGGGCAAAGAGCGAGACTGCACCGCGACCGCATCTCATCCACGGCGTGGGATCGTCGAAGTGCTTCCGAAGGCAGACGCAGTTCGCCTGCGAAATGCCGCAGAAAAGTACTGCAAAACGTAGGCTGTTGAACGAATCCAGGATCGGTCCGGCGTAAAAAGGTCGGAAGACCTCCCCAAGACCACCGTCTTCGGGTGCCGCATTTTTGACTCGGATACCCCCCGAAGAGCGCGTCTTTTCGGGGGGTACTTTTTTTCTCTTCGGGAGGCTCATGAACATCTTCCAGGCTCTGGACGAGCTTTCGCTGCGGGTTTGGCAGACGAAAGATGGCCGCATCATCGCGTTGAGGGACCTGAACGACAGGCATCTCGACAACATCATCCGCATGCTCGAGCGTCGCTACCCCGGCGTCGAGGTAGCGGACACGGAAGCCTTCTACCTCTGGGGACCTCCCCCGAACGGCGAGATGGCGCAGATGCTTTGGGAGCAAGAAGTGGCTGCGATCGCAGATCGTGTAAGCTTCGAAGCTCTCTTCGTGCGCCCCCACTACGAGGCGCTCGTGAAGGAGAAGGAGCGACGAACGAATGGGCGAACAGAATCTCTGGCGAGTCGAGCGCAAGGATGGGCAACCGATCGACTCGCGACAACCTACACGCGTCTTCATCGTGGAGCACGGCACGTGGTACAGCGGGCGCCAGCTCGTTCTGAGTTGGCTCCGAGAGAAGTTGCTGCTCGAGCTCTCGCCTTCTGCCGTGAGCTTGTCGAGCGTCGAGTCGGTGCCCGAGGGAGCCACGATCATCAGGAAGGAGCAACCGAATGACACTCACCGTGTACGTCACCGTCGATCCAAAAGGTGACCGTCCGTACGTTTCGACGCATCCCCCGTCACCGCACCTCGACCGCCGCGGCGGCGAGGTGCAGGTGTACTCGTACGACCTGTTTCTACCCGACAGCTCGACGCTCATGACGCTCAAGGCACTGATGCCGAAAGAGCTCCAGGAGCAGCTCTTGGCCGAGGCAGCCAAGATGAAAGCGACGGAGGTTCCCTGATTTCGAGCACTCGCTCAACAGGGCGTTCCGCGAAAACATATCGCAAAGAAGTTCAGCGTTTCTTACTGGCAGATTTGCAACATCCTCAATGGAAGGAGTCGTACATGCGCTCAAGCTGGCACAGGTATTTCCTCGACATAGCCCGTCAGGTCGCGACGCGTGCGACCTGCCCTCGAAAGAGCGTGGGCGCCGTCCTCGTTCTCGACAAGACGATCGTCTCCACCGGCTACAACGGCAGCGTGCGCGGCTTGCCTCACTGCGAGGAGGTCGGCTGCATGATGGAGAACAACCACTGCGTGCGTACCATCCACGCCGAGGTGAACGCTCTCGTACAAGCTGCCAAGAATGGCACGGCCATCAACGGCTCCACGCTCTACGTCACCGCCAGCCCTTGCTGGCCGTGCTTCAAGGCGGTAGTGAACGCTGGTGTTCGCATCATCGTCTTCGAGGAGTTCTACCGCGACAAGCGGATCTTCGAAACGGCCGAGCGACTCGGCATCAAACTGTATCAACTGAACGGGGACGAAGTCGATGTCCCCGAGCTCAAGGAGGAGATCAATGGGTAAGCTCGTCGACGACTATCGCGCCATTCTCGCGGAGCGCTTCTTGCGCTCGCAGCAGCGCCGAATCGAGCGGTACGGCACCAAGTCGCGTGCTCGGGGCCGAATGATCCAGGCGGCCAACGTGGGGCGAAGGGCTCCCGAGGGCTGGGCGAAGGCGATGTTCCAGCAGATGCGCATGATGCCGCTCTTCGACAACAAGAAGGAGAAGAATCTCTGGCGGCGCTACCGTCAGGGGCGCATCACGCGCGCTGCCTTCAAAGACGCGGTGCGCGCCATGTCGCGCGAGAAGACGCACAAGCACGAGGGGCACCACCACGATCACTGAAGACAGGGCGCCCTCGAGGCGCCCTTCTTCTTAGCCTTCAGGAGACAAGTGAATCTGAAGAGAGACGCTGCGATCGTGTTCGTAACGCCGCAGGGTGAAGCTCGATGGGGAGTGGTTGTCGAGGTCGTTTCTCCTTTCGTCATTCTGCGCGGGGCCACGTGGACGTACGAGAGCTACGTCACGATGCGCGCGCGAAGTAAGAAAGACCTCGAGGACAAGCTTCTTGCCTGTCCGCACGTAGTTCGAGCGAGGTACAAGGGACGCATCTTCTGTGCGAAGTGCGGAAGGACGTTGTCAAAACGCCTCGGCTGAGAGGGATAAGACCCTTGAAGGAGGCGTACATGCCCAAAACCTATCCCGAGGGGGTCTTCCCCGGAGATCGACCAGAGAAGCGCGTCGCGCGGCTTCTGACGTACGCGACATTTCTACAGGCGGTCGGCCTTCGTCGATTCTTGAAGGAGACGCACGTCGTGCTCGGTGGAGCAGGCGGAGACATCGAGTTGCTGTTGTCTCTCGGTGTTCCGTCGCAACACATCGTTGCCGCGGAGTACTCAACGGAGGACTGCGAGCGTCTGCGACAGCAGTTCCCGAAGGTGGACGTTCGAAACGCCGACGTCGTTGACGTCGTGCGAAACCTGAAGCGGGCGTCGAGGCCAATCGGCACGCTCAATCTGGACTTCTGCAACACGCTGTCCACGAAGACTGTCGAGAAGGCCGTGGGTGCTCTCAACACCGCTGTTCCTCCCTACGCCTTCTCGATCACGCTCTTCGCATCACGAGAAAAGGATCGAAGCCTGCTCTGTCGCATGGAGAAGATTCAGAGCGGTCTCGGTCTGAGCTCGATCAAGGGGCATGAGAAGCCGATCAGCCGCGCGATGGCTGGGTTCACCCAAGTGCAGAACCGCGCGGTGCACCCTCTTCAGGCACTGCGCTTCTTGGCGTACCGCGCGATCGGTGCGACTGCGCAACAGAAGCACTCGAACAGCTCGATGTCGATCATCGTCGGCACGACGGGAAAGACGTGCCTTCCGTCACGTTGCCTGGCCGTTGGCTGCCTGACGGAGAGCGATCTACTCGAGGAGCTTACGCTGCTGTCCATGCAAAGACGGCTTGCTCGAGGGGATAAGAACTACGAGGAGGTTTCTCCATGAAGACGATTACGTTCACAAAGCAGATGGCTGATTGGTTGGTCAAGGCTTGCTCGCAAGCAAAGATCAGCAGGACGCAACTCGCCGTCGATCTCGGCTTCGCATCGACGTACTACTGCAAGAGCCGAGATACGATCGACGAGGAGCGTTGGAACAAGACGCTGGCGCACTTCGAGAAGCTCGGCATTTCGTTCAAGGTCGAAGCAGGCACGAGCAACGACGTGTGCGCGCGCTTCCGCGCCATGGCCGCGGAGCCTGGAGCGTCCGCGGCGCAGTTGCAGAAGCTCTTCGGCATCTCGAGCTCGACGTACAACCGTATCATCAACGGCGCCCAAGCAGTCCGTGTGCAGCCGCGTTTGGTGAAGGTCTTCAAGGAGCTCGACGGCGAGACGAAGAAGCTCGTCAAGTTGGACTCCTCGAGCAGCTTGAAGGCTCCGTCCCGCCTCGGGTTCAAGACGGCCTTCCGGCTCTTCATGGACCTCAAGCAGAGCATGTCGAAGGTTCCGAAGGAGCATCGACAAGAATTCCTCCAGCTCCTCGCCGAGGAGTGAGGAGGGGAAGAAGGCGCAAGCCTTCTTCTTAGCCCCGCAACGATCCGCGACGACCTGGGATAAGAACTTTGAAGGAGGTGCGCCATGACACCGAAGAAAGTGAAACAAGCGTTCGACGCCTGCACCAAGATGATCCTCGACGACGCGGGGGACTTCTACAAACTCGTGCCGCAGCGCTGTCCCGCCGACAGGACCGCGCAGGACGAAGAGGAGATCCTCGAGCACGCCCTCTGGATGTGCGAAGAGGGTAAGAAGCTCGTCGACGAGAACCGTATCGAGAAGGCGATGCGGTGGCTCGGTTTCGTGCAGGGAGCGATCTGGGCCGCGATGTCGGCCACGATCGAGGACATGAAGAAGGTCAACATGCCGACGACGAGGGAGGGCGACGATGGCTGACGTCAAACTGTGGCGGTACTCGTTGCCCAGCATCAAGGGCTCGGGTTGGGCAATCTTCGTGCTTGGTTCGGACGGCTACTTCTCGTCGATCAGCGACTTCGGCAACTACGCTTATCTCTGGGCGCATCACGGCAAGAAGGACTTCCGCGAGTTCCTACTCGACGTCGAGAATCACTGGGACTACTTCGTCAACAAGCTCTCACCCGGACGAGAGTACGACGGCGAGGCTACGAAGAAGGCGATTCACACGAGACTCCACGAGATGATGGAGAACGGAGAGATCACCATCGCCGAGGTCGAAGAGGAAGCCGAGCTGCTCGAGCTCGAATACGACATCGAGGACTCCGTGGAGGCGTTTCATCAATGGGCAAGCAAGCAGGAGAAGATCGACGAGTACGAGGCGCACGCGCTGTACGAGGAGAAGCACCCGTACATGGTCGAGCGCTTCGTGAAGGAAGCGATGGTCCGTCTCGTTCCTCTGCTCAAGAAAGATCTCGAATGTTCCACATCGTCGACCGAAAAGAAGGGCGGGTGACGGTCTACGTGAACGTGGACTACCCGACGTACAAGAAGGCAGCACGAGAGCGAGAAGAGTTGCTCTCGATCTACCCGAAGGGGCACCATTGGCGGTTGCGTCTCTGCATCCGCCACCCCGACGGGAAGGTGACGAATCCGGACCACAAGGAGGCGTGATGGCGAACAACTACTTGCAGTTCGCTGCGCAGCTCGATCTTCTTTCCGAAGACGAAGCTGCGTGGCTGAAGGAGCTCTGCTTGTACATCAACACGACGTACGATGGCGACGTCATGCCGTCGGCGTTCGAAGGGCTAACGGCGCTCGGCGATGCGATCGTCGAGGAGTTCGAGAGCGGCTTCGACTACAAATTCGAAGGCAACTCGGTGACGTTCGTTTCGGACGAGGGCACTGATCCTGCGCTCATCGCGGAGATCGTGCATCAGTTCTTCCGCAAGATGCGCCCCAATGGCAGAGACATCTTCACGATTCAGTGGGCTGAGTTCTGCGACAAGCTTCGCGTCGGCGAGTTCGGCGGTGGGGCCTGCGTCGTCACGAGAGAGGAAATCGTGTCGATGACCACGGGCGAGTGGGTAATCGATGCGGCAGTCAAGGCTTCCGATAGACTGGCGTTGAAGAAGGAGAAGAAGCGTGGAGCTCGATCGTCGAGAAGGTGAAACGTGGCGAGACGTCGTCGTTCGCTACGCCAAGCGTGAACACATGGAAGAGGAGTGCCTCGAAGTCTTCGATCGAGCCGTGAAGAACGGGATGGACCCTGCGATCGCGGCCTTCCATGCGCTATACGAGTGGGACTGCGCTCCCCTTGCGTGGGGAGTAGGAGAAGAACATGGCTGAGAAGGAAAAGTACGTGCCGACCGTTTCCACGCGCTACACCGCTCGCTTGCACGGCGACGACACCCAAGGCAATCCTGGGCTCTACGTCGAGGTGCGCGATCAGTCGACGGTTGCGGTCTCTTCGCACGAGTGCCCTGGTGACGAAGACTCGGACGATTGGGTGGTGCTCCCGTGGGAGGTCTTCGAAAAGCTCTACAAGGAGGCGAAGCTTGCTCGTGAGCGTCTCTTCCCCGACGCCACCAAGGAGAACGACGGTGGAAGCACTCCTTGATGGCCTCGAGCGAATCACGGTACTGAACGACGTGAAGGTCATCATCCCCGAGCATGGGGGCCTCGAGCGCCACGTGACGGTGACGCAGGAGGGCATCATCATCGACATCGTTCAGAACGGGGAGATCGTTCACACGATCTCCTACAAGCACGCTGGGATCGACCAAGTGGACAAGGACGACGGCTAGTCGTCAGAAGAAGGCGTTGCCTTCTTCTTAGCCCTGGCAACGACAGCCCCTCTGCCGAGATAAGAACAGCAGAGGAGGCTACACATGAAGAAAACGATGCAACCCGGCGTGCTCGTCGAGATCGACCCCAACGCGACCGAAGGGGAGATCTTGAGCTACGACCGCGAATGTTTCTACAAGGTCCGCGTGCGCGATCGAGAGCTGATCGTGCACGAGGACGACATGAGGGTCGTGCCTGTCGACGAGCAGCAACTCGCGAGGATGAAGGAGCGTGGTGGCAACTGGGCCGCGTACCGCAATGAGGCGCTCGACAGCGCTACCTGCGGTCACGTGATCTTCCTGAAGGTGGGCAAGGACTGCACGTTCACGAGGCCGCCGAAGCAAGCGCCGGATGGCTTGTACGGCACGGGATGGAAGTACGTCTTCAAGGGCTGGGTGAACCTCGATCTCGGTGTTCTTCAGCGACCTGAACCGAACGCAAGCGAGCACCTCCAGAGGGGATAAGAACGCAGGAGGCTTTCCATGAGTGTTGCAAGATTCAGAGTGAAGGCGCCGCTCGACAGCGCCGGCGGTGATGTCGAGGGGACCGTCACGATCTATCGTGACATCGACAGGGTCGAGATCCGTCCGCTTCGGAGCAGGCATGTCTACGTGACCACGTTGGGCGCAATGGCGACCAACGCCATTCGAAACGCCCTCTACGCGCAGCAGCGAGAGGCCAGGTTGAACAAGAAGAAGGCGAGGGTGCGAGCATGAACAAAGAGAATCGGGACGACAACGAGTCGGTCTTCATCCTGACGTACGTGCACGAATACGGGCATGACTTCTTCGCCTTCACCACGCTGAACCTCGCCGTTCTTCAGGCGTGCGCCATCATCCGCGCGTGGATCGACGACATTCACGACGAGCCCGTCAAGCAGCAGATCCTCGACCATCTCGCCAATCGCAGGTGGGAGCAAGCGATCGACGCTTGGCGCCAGTACCAGTACGAGAACGCGAGCGAGGAGATCGAAATCACCGAGCAGACTCTGCAAGGGCCAGAGGTCTACGACGCGTTCGTGTTCAGGGCGATGCGCCCGTACAAGAAAGTCAAAGACGCCGAGCCGGAGGATGACGATGTCGAGTGCGATTGATCTCGAGATCGCCTTCAAGCTCTTCGCGGTCAAGTAGGAGGGTCCCATGGCCAACGAGATGAAATTCCGTGACGAGCTACTCGCTCGTCTCCTGGCAGTCGGTGTGCAGTCCGGTCGATCTCTTCCCAGCCGTGAAGATTTGAAGACCATTGTCGGGTTCGTCGATCGCTCTGCCGTCGAGGCGTGCGAGCAGTGGGGCCACGACGAGGTGGAGTTCTACCTGAACGCACCTGGCAGCATGACTATCGCACGACCAACAATGACGCATTCGCACTTGAGGTGCCGTCGATGCGGCAGAGAGATCAAGAGCGAATGAGCAAGAACAAGAGGCGCCGGGAAGCCCTGCCGCGTGCCCACGCACGAGTGGGAGTGCCCGATCAGAAGGAGAGAAAGCAATGGGACAAGTGACCATGTGGAAGTGCGACCACTGCGGCAAGGTGGTGGAGAATCCGTGCAAGGAGCGCGGATGGATTCAGCTCAGTCCGTCCAATGGCACGCACAAAGTCTCCGTCTGCCGCTCGACGGGCGTGTACAACAAGAGCAGCTACGAAAACGACTTCCTTCAGAACGTGAGCGACTTCTGTTCGGTCGTCTGCCTCGTCGCCGCTCTCGATAAGAAGGCGCGTGCACGCGACGATGCCAAAGCGCCTGCGTGAAGGCTCGATAGGAGGAGAGATGGGAAAGAAGAATGTCGTGGGAAAGTTCCGCGTCGTTCACGACGACCCAGGCGGCACGCTGCCGTTCACTGTCGTGGCCGAGCACGCCAACGAGAACGGTCAGGGATGGGAGACCGACCTCGTGTACTTCGAGACCAAGAAAGAAGCAGTCCAGTGCGCCAAAAGACTCCGCGCTGTTCTACGCGGCTGGGCGAAGCGGAGAAGGGATTGATCGTCCAAGGCGGAGAAAGGCTAGGTGAACAATGGGGTGGACGTACAAGAAGTTCAAAGATTCTCCCGGCCAGCAGTACCTCGCGTACTTCACTCCGGACTTCGTGGGCAACATCGTCGGGCCGACGGACTACTTCCTGGGTCCGTGCATCGTGCCGATGCTCAGCACGGGGCTGCTAGCGCGACGAGTCTGGGTCGCAAACTTCACTGCATGGCCTTTCGCATCACGAGAGGACGCTTTGGCTGCCTGGAACGGTGGATGGCACGTCCAAGCGTTTCTTCGACGGTGCGACGCGAAGAGATGGATCGAGTGGATGGCTGTACAAGCCGAAGAGGCTCGCGCTAGGTTGAGGAAGTGAGCTCGATTGGGTCTGGGCTGGTCGCTTTCATGTGCGCCGTCGTCGGTGGCATGGTCATCCTCACCGCACTCTTGTTGATCGTCGGTGGGAAGTACAAGGAGAACTACACGGTCATCCTGGCCTTCAAGAGAAGGCCGCGATGTCCGCACTGCGATCGACCTCTTTCCGTCGACACCTTCGTCGATCCCCAAGAGACCGTGGTCGGCAAGCGGACCGAGAAGGAAGAAAAGGGCGACTGACCGTCACTCTTTTCTTTAGCGCCCGAAGAGCAAGTGCGGGCCTGAAGCCGGGATAAGAATTCTGAGCGGCATCTGCCGCGCAAGGAGGCATCCATGGCGAACATGGCGAAAGACTTCAGGCGACTGTTGGTGAAAGAGAAGAACGGGTTCTGGTGCATCGGCGATCGGCTCGTGCCCGATCTGCTCGGGTGCCAGTCGTACGCGGTTCAACTTCGAGAGTACCCTGGCCTCGAAGAGTCGACGTCCAACGAGTTTCTGCGCTGCGGGATGGAAGTGCACGCGATCGTGCAGGAGGGAGATCGGTACATGTCTCTCTGCGCCATCTGCGAAGAGCGGGTGAGGAAGAACTACCCGAACCCCGAGGCGCTGACGTTCCATCTGGCGACGAAGACGGCGCGGCGGATGTGGTGCGTGCTCTTCGACAACCTGTTGTGGCGCGGGCTGTTCCTCTCGACGCTGAACTTGGCGGAGCCGCCCAAGGACATGCCCCTGCTGAAGGAGTTCGTCGAGGTGGTGATCGCCGCGGTGGACGTGGGGTACCTGGTCAAGTGCTCCGACGACACGTTCGAGCTGACGACGAAGGGGCTGGGGGCACTGCTGACGGGAATGACAGGAGCGGCGGGATGACGCCGGGGACACCGGTGGAGGTGCAGATCGTGTGGGCGGGGGGAAGCGCCCCCTTGAAAACCTGGGCGGACGGGTACCGCTTCGTCCACGAGGAGCCCAACCCCGTCACCGGAGCTCCGAACGCCATCGTGGAGGTCACTCAGGGTCCCTTCCTTGGCGCCAGGGTGCGCTTTTCGACCGCCGACGTCCGCAACGCCCTGGACGCTCCCCAAGAGGGCTGGAGACGGCAGCGGCGGTGCCCGGACTGCGGTCCGTGCCCCGAGTGTGGGCGGATGGTGCACGCCGGCAAGGCGCACATGCACGAGGCGACGTGTTCGAAGCGGTGATGCGGGTATCTTCGGGTGGTCTTCGGGTGTGGCTACCCGAAGTACCCGAAGAGCACCCGAAGAGGGAGGAAGATCACTTCGGGGGTGGAAAAAGAGATGGAAGAATCAAAAAAGGAAGGAGGTTTCGATGGCGGTGAGTGACGACGACCTGCCTCGCGTGCGGCATGCTCGGGTGCGCCTTCAGTGCGCGCGGTGCGACGGCGAGGGAGTCATCCGCAAGGGGATGCTCTGCGGCTCGTGCTGGGGCAGCGGGTCGCGAGCTGATTTCATCACGATCGAGCAGCTCAAGAAGCTGTTGAAGGAGTGAGGCCATGAAGATCGTAAGCAACGAAGAGACCTTCGAGGTCGACGTGAAGCGGTTCTACCTGCCGGGCGTGTCGCTCGAGGGCAAGTGCCCGAAGTGCGACGGCACCGTCGTGGAGGACTTCAGCCGCGAGAACTACTTGAGCTACCCGATGGCGAACGAGGTGTTCGAGCACGGTCTGTACTGCGAGCACTGCGCGCACGAGTGGACGGTGAAGCTGCGTCTCGTGCTCAAGCTCGATCTCGTCGAAGAAGCACCTCCCGTCAAGAGTACCGCGAGAGAGGTCGAGCCCTCACCCACGACCGACGCACTCGTACACCACCAGGTCGCGCTCATCCACGGCTACGACATCCTCGCGCGCAAGTCGAAGACGTTCGCGGAGCGCTCGTACTACTACCTGGGGCGAGAGCTCGCGATGCAGGAGTTCAAGCGGCTCGGCGGCAAGGGAGATCTGACCGCAGAGCACGTCGTTCTCGAGATGCCGGCAGGTCCGGTGTCCATTCGCTTCCTCGAGCGTGACATCGAAGCAATGCGCCAAGCAGTTGCCGACTGGGACGCGAAGAAGTCAGCAGAAGGAGCAAGCGGATGAAGCTCGATCCCGACTTCGAGAAGAGCCTGAACGCGAGGTACACCTGGAAGGTGCTCTTCAAGAAAAACACGTACGCGCCCTCCTTCCTCATGTGGATGGAGGCATCGTGGTTCGCGATGCTCGACAAGATCGGCGAATACCTGGAGAAGCGCTAACGCGCTTCTTCTTAGCCCCGACGCAAGCATCTGCGTGGCAACGGGATAAGAGCGCTGTAGGTATCTTGCCTGGAGGAACGGATGGCGAATCAGTTCGATGCGGAGATTCGATTCAAGGCGGTTGCCTGGCGCGCCTACGACAAGGAGTCGGGACTGTATGCGTACGTGATCGACGAGTTCTACGGTCTCGAGGACCCTCGTTGGTTCGTCAAGCCGGTTGGTCAACCTCCGATCGCTAAAGGCACCAGCAAGACTCCAACTGGTGGTCGCGCTGCTTGTCGTAGAGCGATCGCAAGGTACATGAAGAAAAAGAAGGAGCAGCCGCGTGAACGAGCAGCTCTCAAGGAGAAGAAGTGATGGGAATGTACGATGAGTTCGTCAGCGAAGACGGCAAGGTACGCGTGCAGCTAAAGGTTGGCGCGTGCATGTACGAGTACAAGGTCGGCGACTCCGTTGATGACGGCGTGGACTACCTCGACGACGGCGTCTATTACGGCTGGGAGGGTGTGGTCGTCATCTACCAGCGCAAGGTCTGGTCGGTGTCGGAGACGATGCCCGAGAAGCTGCCGGCCGAACTGCCGCACCGAACCAAGTGGGGGCAGCCCTGCAAGCCAGGAACAGACCTGCGCGCGTTCGGATTCTTTCCCAAGCTCGATGAGGAGAAGACATGAAGAAGACCGTGAAGAAGGCGGGATCGAGAGGCAAGAAGAGCGCGAAGATCATCGCGCACGATCCCGAGCCCACCCAGTTCCGAGTCTCCATCGAGTTCGACTTCTTCCCATTGGATAGCGGGCTCAAGTCGAATCGTGAAGTCTCGAAGGCGCTGTACAAGTTGCTCTTCGAGAACACCGAGTTCGTCGATTACGAGGACCTCACGGTGTACGTGACCAACGACACGAACGCTGGGTGGAGCAACGGCGACGAGAAGGAGGGCTAGATGGAGTGGGACGAGAAGGCACTCGAGCGCTACAAGGACAAGGACGGGTTGTTCGGGAGCATGCTTCCGTCGCTCGTCCGCAAACATCTGGCCCTGCTTCAGCGCGTCAAGCAGCTAGAGCTCAGCTACGTCCCGCAAACGATGGCGCTCGAGATGCGGGAGCGCTTGATCAAGACGCTCTTTCCTGGTCAGGAAGACACGCCGGTGGGAACGCCGAACACGCTGTGGGATCTGCACATGCTGCTCATCTCCTCCTTCGAGAATCTCCGCGACGATCGAAGGCGCGCGCTCAAGGCAGCGGACGATCTCACGCTCGAGACCCAAACGTGCGAAGAGGCCGTGACCGAGCTGGTGAATCTCGTACGCGAGGTTCGGGTGCATCGCGACGAAGCGTACGATCGCAACGATTCGCTCAGGCGGGCGCACGAAGAAGATCTGGGAAGGCGCGATCGAGACCACGAGCTTCTCGCTCGAGTCATCGTCGACGTCGCTTCGTGCGACATGAGCTCTGGTCTTCGCAAGGAGATCTGCGAAGTCCTCGGCAAGACCGAACAGCAACTGGTGCGCGAGCACTACGACAAGAAGAGGACGTGATGGCAACGAAGAAGAAGAAGAAGCTCACGCCGCCTGACGTGAATCAGTGCCAGGCCGAGAAGCCGGTCGATACCAACTTCATGACGCTCGGTGGTCCATCCGTCGGGACCATGGAGCGCTGCACGAACAAGCCGGTGTGCATCGTGACCGAGAACAAACCGGGCAAGGACGGGCAGGTCGGAAGCATGTCGCTCTGCCAGGACTGCTTGAAGCAGTTCAACAAGCAGCTCGGCCCGGACTACGCGACCAGCAAACCGATGAAGGAGAGCAAGCGTGGACGAACGACAACGCGCGCGTGAGCGCATGCATCTCTACTTCGTTCGAGGCATGTGGCGCCTCGTGCTCTCGATGCTCGACGAGGAGAACAGCGAGGAGCATCAGTGGAAGTCTCTGGCGCACTTCGAGTTCGCCGAGCTGTACTTGAAGATCGGACACGAAGAGGAATCGCGCTTCGTGAACTGATCGAGAGCGCGCCTTCGGGCGCGTTCTTTTAGCTCCGCAATCCTCCAGACCGCTCGGGAAGAAGAACCTTGGAGGTGACACATGTTCGAACGCGTGAAAATCAAGAACGACCCCATCGTGGCCATGATTGTTTCGATGAATAAGGAGGTGTGGCCCCCTACGCAGGAAAAGGACGGCATCGTCCTCAACGTGGGGTTCAACTTCCACCTCCTCGTCAGTAGCCGCGAGTGGGACGATCTCTACAGGTTCGAGGACGGGGACAAGCAGATCCCCGCCTACGGCGTGTGCGACTCCGTCGAGCAGTTCCTCGAGAAGTTCGGAGACATCCTCGAGAAGTCCCCGCACAAGTACGCCGTCGGCTTCACGCACGTGCTCAAGGCTGATCAGCCGCCCAATGGCGGATGGCGCTGGCACAAGTGGGGTCCGTACATCGGCACGCACGAGCCCCAGCACGAGTATCTTTACTACGAAGACGGTATCGAGGGCGTGTGGACGTTCATCGTCCTGCGGAAGAAGTGAGGCGGAGCCGTGTCGAAGAACAAGCATCGGGGGCTGCACGCCCATCGCCTCAAGGGCAACCCGGAGGAGAAACTGTTCGCTACCGCGTGGGCGAGGGAGAACGAGCTCGGTCATCTGCTCGATCATCTTCTCGACGAACGCTTCCAAGGAAGGCCAGTGGAAGCTACCGAACGCGAAGCGCAGGTGGCAGCCACTGTTATTCAGTGGCTCGGTTCTCCCGTAGGTCAGAACTTTCTCGCGAACCTCGGTTACTCGCGCAACACGAGAATGAAGTGAAGCGACCTTGGCACAGCCGCGTTCGTGCTCCGCGTATTCTATACGTGGCGCATCAGCGTCTCGTTTCACGGATGTTCGACGGACGCGGCATGAAGCGACGACACAAGATCGCACTCGAGGTCGTGCGGTGGGCGCTAGACCGCTTCGAGCTCGTGACCTATTACGGCAAGCCCTGGTGAAGGAGAACAGACATGGCGAATTGGAAAGATGCGACCAGCTACTCTCGTGCGGACAAGGAGCGCACCCCGAGGGTGTGGGAGCTTCAGGACGGACGACTGCGCATCTTGCTGCACCGCATTCACGACATTCCGGATGCGTGGTTCGTCTCTTGTTACTTGCTTCAGATCTCCGACAAGGCGCTCAAGGCCAAGGACATCGAAGGTGCAAAGAAGGAGGCCATCGCCATCGTGAAAAAAGCGTTCAACGAACTCGCCGACAGCTTCAAGCGTCTTTTGAAGGAGTGAGCCATGCCGTTGTTCAAAGCGTGGGTGGAAGAAGATGGTGATCAAGACTCGGCCACCGAGTTGATGGCAATCGACGATCTGCAAGCCGCACAACGGTTCGCAGATCGACACTACATGCAGGCCGACTACCCGAAGGAGTTCGAGGTCTGCGTTCAGCAAGCCGACGGCGTCGAGTGGCTGCCCATCGTTCGCTTCGACGTCAAAGTCAGGATGGAGCCCGACTTCCACGTCACGCGCAAGATGGACCCGTCGCCGGTATAAGAAGCTCGAGGAGGTCTACCATGGCCAGAGCAACAGACGACGCGTACGAAGTCGGCATCGTGCGCTGCAAGAAAGAGACGGATCTCGCCCTTCTTGTTGAGGGCGAGTGTCTGCCGAAGGGCACCCTCTGGGTTCCGAAGAGTGTCGTGCATGACGACTCGGAAGTCTTCGAAGAAGGTCACGAGGGCAAACTCGTGGTCAAGGAGTGGTTCGCAGAGAAGGAGGGTCTCTGATGGCAACGTCGATGCCTCCATACTTCACTGATCGCTGTGCGCACGATAGACCACGCGATCGCTTCCTCGGCACGGTGGTGGTCGGCAACAACTTCTACGACGTCTATGTCTACCAGGACAACGCGCTCGATGCCGCTGTGCCGGACATGCACGTCTGTCTTCGGTATGGAGAAAAGCCGTCGGAGTACATCAGCCCCGGTCCGGTGGCGCGCTTCATGAGCATCGAACGACCGAACACGGTGTACCTCGAAACACGGCCGCTCATCGCTGCGTGGTTGAAACGAAAGATGGATGCGACATGGACGCGCGAGGATGGGGGAGACCATGAGTGAGATGAACGGACCGACCTTCACGGTAACCGCATCGTGCTTCAATTGCCGCCATTGCCACTCGGAGAGATATCAGGTGCAGGGGGACAGCGGATACGACGTTAGCTGCTCACTCCTCAACAGGCACATCGGACTGGGTTGGCGCACACCAGAATGGTGTCCGTTTCTGGCGCTCGCCCCGCGCGAGGATGGAGGTAGCCATGAGTGACGGGCTCAGCGCAGCCAACCGCGATCCGAATTGTCCGGGACCGGATTGCCCAATGTGCAACGGTGAAATGTGCAACCTGTGCGGAGCGGGCTGTTGGAGCAGGGAGCGATCGTGTCGGCACGATACCGCGGAGCGGCACGCCGATCCTGTCTTCGGGCCTGTTGTCCACGCCACGGAGGGCAGGGCCATGAGTGAACCAGTGATTCACCCCATGATCTGGGAACGCATGGTCAATATGCGCCCCGAAGAATCGATCCGCGTGGTCTTCAACAGAGACAAGACGCGTGTGTCCTTCGAGCGGCTCTGGCGCGGACTCCTGCGCTACCAACTGGAGGGGCCGATCGAAGAAGCAGCGGGGCTGCTGTTCGAGGTGCTGCCGAAAACCACGCTTCGGGACGAAAAGGGTTTTGAGTCATGAGCGCACCGATCGTGACGGCCGAGGACTTCGTGTACGGGCTGATCGGCCTCCCGCAGTGCGTGCAGGACAAAGAGAATCGCATCCTCACGGCCACGGTGGGCATCGACAGGGCGATCGCGCTCGTCGAACTGCGCGACGTGGATGAGTTTCAGCGCGGCGTCCGAGTTGGCCTGGAATCACAGGCCGCCCTCCGCGCGGAGGTGGAGAGGCTGAGGGGTGCAAACGCAGAATTGCTCGCTGCACTCAAGGAGGAGGAAGCCTTGGCGTGGAGGGAGGCCGCGGCATACGTTTCAAAGATGCCGGGGCCTTCGCCGGACGAGCGTGCGCGCAATCTATATCGCCTCGCCGAGGCCAAGAAGGCGCTCCTCGCCGCGCTCGCCCCGCGCGAGGATGAGGATGGAGACCATGAGTGACGCAAAACTGACTCTGAAAGATGGTGTGCTGAGCGTGTCGATTCGCGAACTACTGGACTACATGGACAAGGAGACACTACGCAGGGTGCTTCGGTACGCCATCGCGCAAGAGGACCTCTTCGGCGCCGTGCTCGATTGCGTGGCGGACGATTCGAGGTTCGGATACTTCTTCGACGGCGAATGGCATTTCGATGTACGCCGAGTGCTCGAGCTGAGAGAGAAGCTGCTACCTCTCATGCCGACCATCGCGCGCAACGCGGTGCTCGAGGCGTTGCACCAGCGCAACGACGCCAAGGCCGATGCCGAGCGTATGCACCGATGGGCGTGGCAACTGTACCACGCTTGGCCTCGTGACTTCACTAGACACAGGCCAGAGATTCCGGATTGGGCTCCTGCTCCGCCGCCGCGCGAGGATGAGTTGCCGGGGAAGGAGGAGACGTGAGAACGCACTATCTCAAAACGTGGGTGAGCGAGTTCGAGGCGGTGGCCGATGGCCGCAAGACGTTCGAGTTTCGATACGACCAAGACTTCATGGTGGGCGATTGCCTCATCCTCCAAGAGTGGGACCCGCGGTGGCCCTCTTGGGCTGCGATTGGGCACACCGGAAGAAAGCTTGTTAGGTATGTGACCTACGTTCTGCACGGGGGAATCGGGCTCGGTAAGCATTTCGTCGTCCTGTCGTTGTCTGAACGTGCGCCGGGAGACAGCGAGCCCAAGGAGGCCACACCATGACCATCGAGTTGACCCTCACGGACGAGGACATCAAGTTCCTGCGAAAGCACGGGCACGCAGATCCTCAGCTCGACACGTACTACAGGGTCTGCCCCGTATGTGCGCGCGCCGACTGGTACAAGTCGCAGTCGGGGACGGGAAAGACGATTGCTGAGGTGGGCGACGCCTACTGTGACGCGTGCAACCGGTTCGCGTCGCGATCCCCCGACGTATTCGACTTCATCATGCAGATGAGGCTAGGGCAGCAGTTCATCGCTCAGCGAACGAAGGCCACCCCATCACCGTCACCATCACACTCGCAGACCTGAAGCGCCACGACGCGTGCGAGGATGGCATAGCGCTTTGGCGGTCGATTGCCACGCGCTCACCAAAGGGCAGGCTCCGCGTGCGCGTGAGATGGACACCGCTCCACGATGTCTGGCTCGCGGTCGCTTATCCTGGTTTTTCAGGATGGCTGCGGGATTGGGGGTTGGTCCCTCGTGTAAACCTCGGCGGCGCGGACCTCTCTTGCGCCAACCTCCGCGGCGCGAACCTCTGCGACGCGGACCTCAACGGCGCGAACCTCGGCGATTGGGAGCGGGGCCCCTATGGCTACGCCCGACGAAAGGCCACCCCATGACCGCGCGCAGGCTGACGGAGGCGCAACGCGTGGTGCTGACCCTGGCCAGCAACCGCGATTGCATCTGGAACAGGAACAGGCGGGTATTTGACCCCCTAATCAGTATGGGATTGCTCGAGCAATCGACACAGGGCAATGAGGTCCGAATCACCCCCGCCGGCCGCAAGGCGTTGGAGGAATCATGAGCAAGCAAAGCACGAAGTGGGTCACACGTTCGCGTGACCGCATGTATCGAGGCATCAGCATCAAGGTGTGGAATCACGACAGATATGGCTTTACTGCATACGTCGACGGCTGGCCCAGCTCTAATTGCCGCACCCTCCGCGCCGCCCAGCGCGCGGCGGAGATGGAAGTGGATAGGAGGATTGGAAAATGACTGAAGCAACCGTGATCGAAGCTTGCGCTCGTGCTGCCCACGAGGTGAATCGCGCCTACTGCATCGCGATCGGCGACAACTCGCAGCCATCGTGGGAAGACGCGCCCGACTGGCAGAAATCAAGTGCACTCAACGGTGTCGAGGGAGCGCTAGCCGGCAACACACCCGAACAGAGCCACGAGTCGTGGCTCGCGGAAAAAGTGGCGAATGGGTGGAAGTGGGGACCGGTCAAGAATACGGACACCAAAGAGCATCCATGCATCGTTCCCTACTCGGAGTTGTCTCCGTCGCAACGAGCGAAGGACGCACTGTACGTGGAGACGGTACGATCGGTCGCAGCAGCGCTCACTCTTCAGGATACAGTCCGTTGACAAGCGGATAGGAGGTTGGGGAGATGAAGTATTTAGTCTGGTGCCCTGAGTATGGCGGTACGCGTGACGACGCGCGCACCATTGATGCTTTCTGCGCCAGCAAAGCCGCGGAGCTTTGGGCAGAGCATGAAGACCGCACGTCCGCTGACTATTTGATTGTGAAAGGTAACTGCGCGGTCGTGCATGTATCTCGCGAGGACGATCCAACGACCACATCCGTGTTCCGCGTCTACGGAGAGACCGTTCCCCGATACAGCGCGATATGGGTATCGAAATGACCCCCGAAGTCTGCACCTGGACCGACCCCTACGCCGGGGAGTGCTGGGCGTGGCGGGAAACGCTGCCCTACATCGTATGGAGCGCATCAGCGTTCGGTGTTTACGTGAGCGGCGGGAGCGACGAATTACCGCTAAAAGCCTCATATGCTGGGGCCTATAGGCGTGGCTGCCCCCACTGCCTCGCCCTCCGCAAGCACCGCGAGCTTGCACGTGCGCGCGGATTGGAGCCGAGGGTGTGATGCAGACAACACAGCAACGATGCGCGTGCGGAGCATGGTCGTGGAGACGTTCCTATGGGTGCATCTGGCATTGCGAGGCATGCGGAGCACCAGCGCGGGCGCATTGGCTCGAAGACTTCTGGCGATGGTCGAGCAATCTCGTCTCGTCATGCAATGCAGCCACGCCGCCGGCCCGTGGGCCAGAAGAGACCGGCACCGATTGGGAGAAGACATGGGAATCATAAACAATAGAGTGATGGTCGTTGTGTCGCACTTCCCCTTGGCCGACCATCACGCCAAGGCGCGTGAGCTGCTGGGCAAACTGGTTACGCCGATAGTCAAGGGCACCAACTTCGCAGAGACGTTTTGCATCGGCACATCGGGCAGCAAGGTCGGATGGGGAGAAGCGGAGGCGCATCGCGATGCGTTGGCCGCGTTCGCCGAATGGATACGGACGCAGCCGACGCCAAACTCGTACGCTCAGTGCGCCACCGTCGTCTTTTGGGAGAGTCACGGCGGGGACCCGATCACGCTGGAGACGTACGAAGAAGAGGCCGGCACTTGATTGGAGGGATGAGAGATGGGATGTCTATGTCACTGGTGTGGGGAGCGCTTCTTTCCAACAACCAAAGATGTGGTCGCCAGAATAATCCGATTGCGTCAGGGCGCCCTAAGCGTTGGTCCGCTTAGGGTTATCGTGAAGCACCAAGGGTGTGGTGCCACTAACACGATTCTTGCCGCGGACTTGTTAGAATGACCCCCACCCCCACCAACCGACGTGGGCCGGCACTTGATTGGAGGGATGAGATGGGCGACACGTACGGATGCACATGCGCCACTATTGACCCGTTCGCTACGGAGCACCGTGAGCTTTGTCCGATGCGGAAGAAAGAGGCGGGCAAATGGGAGGACGTGTTGGATCGAGTGAGCGAAGCCAAGCGTGAGCTCGACGCGTTCATGAAGATGCACGGCGGCGACATACTCAGGGTCGGCAGTTCCGCGAGCGTCGAGTTTGACCGGCTCTACATCGCGTGGATTCAGGCGCGATGGGATGTTGGCGATCGCTGGGTGCGAGACATTTGGAAGGAGCGACCGTGACCGCCTGGCGCTCGGCTCGAGGGCGCACGTGCGAGAGGTGCCGCGCTCACCCCACGCGAGGATGGAGGAGACCATGAGTGGCGATGGTGATTCGTACGCGGAAGCGAGCGGTATGGCGTGGAAGCGCATTTTCGATCTCGAAAAGGAACGCGACGCCGAACGCGCCCGCGCCGAGAAGGCGGAGGGGGAGTTGGCTGACTACCGGAAGGCTGCCTCCGAGCGAGCCAACGAAAACGAAGCGGAGTTAGCCGTCATCAGTGCTGAACTGGTGGGGCTAGGCGTTTCGTTCGCCAAGACCAACGCAGCCCTCCGCGCAGAGGTGAAGATGTTGAGTAGGGATAACAAGCAACTCCGCAGCTACGCACCGGACCCCGAGCGTTTCCGCATGGCTCAACGGGCATACAACAAGCGCACGGCGGAAATGTCGCACGAGCTGGATCAGCTCCACGTCGCCAACGCAGCGCTACGTGCGGAAGCGGAGAGGCTTAGGGGGGCACTAACTGAGATCCCGACCCTGCGCGCCGAGCATGCCGCCCTGCGCGCGGAGGTGGAGAGGTTGAAGGCCCGCACCGAGAAGACGGAAGCTGAGAACGCACAGCTCCGCACCGATGCGATCAACGAAGTGGTGGAGTGGCTGTACTCGAATGGCGGGCACTGCGCGCTGATAGCCCGTGCCATCGAGCGACAGTTTCTGGGGAGGACGGTATCTTCGTGACGCTCTGGGTCCTCATCGTCATCATCGTCGTGGTCGTCATCATCAAGTGGGTCTTTCTTTTCTTGCCAGATTCTTGGCTTGGACCGTACCTCGAGAGTAGCCTGCTGGGACCACCAAGGAGATCGAAGATGACCGTCAAGTCTTTCCACGCACCGCATCTCGGACGTTCCGTCAAGCTCGGGCGCAAGCGCCCTGCGGCGAAGGGTCCGCGTCTCTCGCTCAAGAACTACTTGCGCGCAGAGCTCCCGGCGCCGCCGGCCTCGTGCGACTACAGCGCGAAGGCCGCTTCGGTGCTTTCGAACGTCTACCTCAACGACCAGCTCGGCGACTGCGTCATCGCCGGCGGTTACCACATCGTCGCCGTCGAGACCGGGAACGCAACGGGCACTCCGTTCGCTGCGACCAACGAGCAGCTCATCGCGGACTACTCCGCCATCGGCGGCTACGTCCCCGGCGATCCGAACACCGACCAAGGCTGCGACGAGCAGACGGCGTTGAACTACTGGACTCAGAAGGGCTTCGCCAACGGCACCAAGCTCGTCGGCTGGGTTGCCGTCGACGCGACGAACAAGACCGAGGTCATGCAGGCCATGAACTTGTTCGAGAACCTCTACCTCGGCATCGAGCTGCCCGATGCCTGGGTCAACCCGTTCCCCTCGAGCTCCGGCTTCACGTGGGACGTCGGCACTCCCGATCCGAGCAATGGCCATTGCGTCATGGCGGTCGGCTACACCGACAAGGGCGTGCTCATCGACACCTGGGGCCTCATCGGCGTCATCACCTGGGAAGCGCTCGCGCACCTCTGCTCTTCTTCGGGAGGCGGTGAGCTCTACGTTCTTCTCAGCCCCGACCAACTCGCCAAGGGCCAGACCAAGGCGCCCAACGGCTTCGCGTGGAGCGACCTGCTCGCCGACTTCGAAGCCATCGGTGGCAACGTGCCTCCGCAGCCCACCCCGCCGGAGCCTCCTGCTCCTCCCGCGCCTCCGGAACCGCCGGCACCCACGCCGCCCGATCCGACGCCCCCGTCGCCTCCGGACCCGACTCCGCCGGTGGCTCCGCCCTTGGACGGTACCTTCTTCAACGAGTTCGACGTGCTCGGGTGGGCAGCCGAGGGCGTCATCCGAAATTGGCCGAACGACGATGGTCCCGTGACGCTCGAGCAAGCGATCAAATGGGTGACCATCGGAGTCATCTTGAACTGGCCGGTCGAGATGCAGGTTCGTCGCAAGAAGAAGTAGTTCAAGTCCGTTTCGACATCAGGCCAGCTCACTTCGGTGGGCTGGCCTTTTTCTTTTGGAGGAAGTCATGGCCGTGACGCAGCTCAAGGACAAGTCGTGGACCGTCGTGCTCGACTCAGAGAGCGCCAATTGCGATTCACTCGTGATCAAAGGAGAAGTAGGCAACGAGTTCTGCGAAGTCCTCGTCGCTGCCGAAGAAGAAGGGAAACCATTCACCTTCACGCTTCGTGTGCGTGACTTCGAGAAAGCTGGACGTCTTTCGTTCAGTGCCGCCGGACTCGAGCGCATGCGGGATGTGTGATGGCGCACCATCCCGACCTCGGCGATCCGGATGCGAGCGGTCGCATTCAGCTCGAGCAGATCAAACAAGAGCGCGAACGCGAACGGCAGGAATACGACGCGAAGTATCCCGAGCACGTCAAGCTGCGTGAGGTGAAGGACGAGTCGCAGAGCCCGTGGTGACCATCCTCGAGCTCTTCTTCAAGTTGTCGGCAGAGGAGAAACGAGAGATCTTCCGTGCGACGCACAAGGACTACCTCGAGGTCTTCGGGATCAACTGACGACGGTGACGACAAGAACAACTTCCTTGCATCAATCTCCAACTTCAACCATGTTCGGTGCCCATGAACACCATCATCCTCAAGAAGCTCGTCGCGAAGTATCTGGTCGCGGCGATGACTACCTGGGTTTCTTTCTCGTCGCAGCTCGCGCGCGATCATCAGGGCCACTGGGTCCGTGACGACAAGGGCTCCTACGTGAAGGAAGACGAAGCATCGGTGAAGGCTCGCTACGAAGCCGACGCCGAGCGCATCGTGGACGTCACGTACGACGACACGCTCAAACCGATCTTCCGCGGAGAGGAGGGTCGTCTGAAGACGGCTCTTCTTCTCGGGGCGATCGCTTCCCTCGAGGGAGGGTTCCACGAGTGGGTTGAGAACGGCGACTGCAACCAGGCGGGTTGGTTGGGCGGTGGCTGCGACGGCGGCCACGCTTACTCGATCTTTCAGATTCACGTCTACGACTACATGATCAAGGACGGAGTCCTCACCCAGTCGCGCTACGTCGACAAGGAGTACCGCGAAGCGCATCAGGACGAGATCATCAAGGGGCAGACGCTCATCGACGACCCGTACAAAGCGGTGCTCGTCGCGTACTACTTGGCGCTCAACTCGATGACCACGTACCACTCGCTCTGCGCGTACTCTGGCGAGTCGTGCACCGGAAACCATCCGAAGGCGACGCAGCGACTCGATCGTGCGCAGGATTATCTGCGTACTCATCCTTTCGTGCTGCCGTCGGCGGAGGAGCTCGAGTTGATGGAGGCCGAAGAAAACGTAAACTAGGCACTTCAGTGCAATCAACCGGGGACGATCGCGGCTAGGCGGTCGTCCCCTTTTTTTCTAGCCCCGAGGAGATGCGTCATGGGATCTCGAATCGAATGCTTCTGGCTCGAACCCGTTGAGCTTGCTCGTTCATCGCTGCGTCGGTACCAGCGGGTGCTCGACTACACCGCTGTCACGTGCCCCGGCAATCCGATGAGGCACCACGACACGTCGGTCTACATCGGCGACGTTCCCTACCCGTACGATCCCCAGGGCATCCTCGGCTACGGCAAGGACGATGTCCCGCACGACGATCCTCGCTGGCCGAAGACCTGCCACGTCTGCGGGTACGCCTTCAAGGACGATGACAACTGGCAGCACAATGTCTCGCAGTACTTTCGCGACGCGCGCAACGGCAAGCTCTACACGACGCGCAACATGCCGCCCGGCGCGATGTACGACGCGAAGTGGTGGGACCACCCCGGCCCCGACGGGATCTCGCTTGCCGTCGTTCTACCTCCTGAGAAGACGGACCCCGAGTACGGCCAATCGAGCGTCTGGCACCCCGACACGCCACCGCACAACGGTAGCGCGCCGTGGACGCGTACGGGAACCATCCCGAAGGTCACGTGCACGCCCAGCATCCTGACGCCGGACTACCACGGCTTCTTGATCGATGGCTGGCTCGTCGAGTGTTGACGTCGGCGTTTTTCTCCATGCGTTCGGTAGCGATGACAGAGCGCGCACACTACATCTTGGCAACTATCGACGCCTTCTCGGTACAAGACGGCTGGACAGCCGCGTAGCACTTGTAATACAGTGCGTATCAGGAGGCATTGATGACGATCATCTTCATGGCGAGCTGCGTCTGGAGCACGCTCGCGTACATCTATCTCGTCGACGTGCGCCAAGAGGACGCGCGATGACGCAGAAGGAACGAGTAGAGAAGTCGATTCACCATCTGCGCACGCTCAGCGATCCACTGCGTGGGCATCTGCGGATGCTCGACACCGCGCTCGACGAAGCGCAGAACGGACCCCCGGACGGGCAAGGTGACGACAGCATCACGCCGGGGGAGTGGAATCGCTACAACGAGCTTCGCAAGCGCCTTCGGGACTTTCTCTGGATGGTGGAGTGATGCGCATGTACAACGACGCCTACGCAGCAAAGTACGCGTACGAGGAGTGGTGCACGGGACCGGACGGTGAACTGAAACCGGACACCGTTCCGTGGGATCAGCTTCCCCTCGAGGAGCAAGAGCGCTGGCTGCGCATCGCGGGGCAGGCAGTGGCATCCTTCCCGGCGCCGGTCTTCGTTCACATGAAGATCAGCGTGAACAACCACCCGCTTTCGATCCCGATAGAGATGGACCTCTACATGGACAAGACCCCGGAGTCTATCGACGCCGAGCTCGAACGGTTTCGCGCTCATCTTCTCTCGATGTTGAACCTGAAGTAGTTTGCCCGCTGCTAGACGTCGTAGTACATCAGGCATCGAACGGAGGAATCCATGGAATCCGAAGAGAACCCGAAGACGATCGCTGACGAAGAAGCGGTTCACGAAGAAGCGGTTCACGAAGAAGCGGCTCCCGAGGAGCCGAAGCACGAAGAGCCTGCTGCGCCGGCTCCTGCTCCGCCGGCGGCCGAAACGCAGCCGGTTCCGAAGGAGCGTCGTCTCGAGACCGTGATGCACTTCGCCTACTCCGACGTTGCGACGATCCCCGTCGGCATCGACGGCAAGGAGTTCGTGCTCGAGATGCAGCGCGTCGACATGGACACCAAAGAAGTTCTCGATACGCAGCGATCGCTCGTGAAGGGCTTCCGCCCGACGGCGGGCAAGGTCATCATCCATCGCCTGCGCGACCTGTGACGAACAACTACTTCCCGGCCTCGAAAGGGGCCGGGAGGTTCTGGAGGTGAAATGGCTTGGTACGATGTGGTGATCGCGTTCGACACCGAGACGACTGGGCTCAAGAGCGACGCGGAGATCGTCGAGCTCGGCGTGGTGCACTACTACAAGGGCAAGAAGGTTCGGGAGTGGAGCTCCTTCTTCTGCCCACGGTTCGCGGACCGCAACAATCCCGACGTCCAGAAGGCGATGCAGGTCAACGGGATTGACTGGGACAAGCTGCTCACGCACGCGCCGACCTTCCGCAAGATGGCGGAGGCTGTCGAGGCCGAGATGAGCGAGGCAGTCTGGGTCGCCCACAACGCCGACTTCGACGTGCGCATGCTTCGTCAGGAGTTCGCGCGTCTCGAGCGTCCGATGGCCTTTCAGCCAGAGCTCGTGCTCTGCACGAAGAATCTGGACTTCGTTCTTAGCCCCGGCCAGGCGGGGTACAAGCTCGAGAACGTGGCCAAGCGCTGGGGAGTCGTGCAGGATGGAGCTCACCGCGCCATCGTCGACGCTCAAGCGTGCGGTGACGTTCTGGCGAAGATGATCGAGAGCGGCAAGCTGCCCGAAGACCCTCTTCAGGCGCAGACGCTCGTGAAGGAGGGGGATGCCAAGTGGCGCTCTCGTCCGAAAGGAGTGTGGTGATGTCGAAAAAGCTGACGATCGAGTTCACTATGCAGGGAGATACGATCGTCCTTGTAGACGGTTCGCCGGTTGGCCTTCTTCAGTTCGTTGGTGTGTACGCGGACGTATCGGGTAGGTCCCCACGCGTTGTGCTCGTTTCTGCGGACAGTGAGGAGAACATCAAGGCGTTGCAAGAACGGCTGCCGGCTGGGGCTACAATCTCCCGTCACGTGTAGCTGTCAGCAAACTGGCCCTGTCGGCGGGTACAAGACCGGCGAAGGTTCCTACTTCAGTACGGGGGTGAACTGGTTTCGACGGCGAGAGGAAGACACTTCTGCGTGCAACAGCGCTCGACCTGTTCAATCGAGCAACCCTGATCGCGAACGACAACGTGATCGCTCAAGCCGCGCAAGCGGCCTGAGCCATTGACCTAGAGAGGCGCTCCGGTATCGAGGTCGGTGTCAACCCCACGGGAGATGGCATGACGGGAAGACGTCATGGCAGCTTGGGAAGACAAGCAACCCCCGCGGAGCAATCCGCGAGCCTGCGATCGGTTAGATCGCTACGCACGTGAACGAAGAAGTCGTACGAGTCTTGTCGGACCGGGGTTCGATTCCCCGCACCTCCACTGCCTCATGACGAGGCGTCACAACGGAGAAAACATGGCAGCGAAGAAGAAGGGGGCAAAGAAGCCCGCCAAGAAGAAGGCAGCGAAGAAGTCGGCGAAGCCGGCGGCTCCCGCGCCCGCCGCGAGCTGAACAAAGCTCCAAGGCTCGAAGGCCGGCTCTCCTCCGCGGGAGAGCCGGCCTTCTTTATTTCGGAGGCGCTGTGGACATCCAACAGACCGAAGTGGAGATGTGGATGATGAGCGAGAAGAACCGTAAAAAGGTGTACTCGGCCATTCGTTCACACATCGTGTCCTCTGGACAGGCAAAGAGCGCACGCAATTGGAACATCCATGTCGTTCGTGGCGCGTTCGCTCCTAAGCTTCTCGGAGATCCTCCACGTTGGGAGGATAAAGACGGACGACGGCTCACCGCGAGAGAGGCCAGGGGAATAAGGGGGTCCACGTACGTTCCCTCCTCGAGACGCATCGCGGTTGGGTACCGCTGGGTGTTTACCTGGATAAAAGAGAGCGCAACGTGACCGACGTGAAAGTCCTACGCGGCGCGCTACGACGAAAGTCGTTCTACCTGCGGTTCTTTTTGGTAGCCCAGCGGCTGCTTCCCCGACATCAAGTAAGGATGCTGATTCAGATGGCGAAGAAGGAAGGACGAAACATGCTGAACGACCACGAGATGCTCACGGCGGAGGAGGTCGCTCTTCTTCTACGTCCGGTTCTTCTGGAGCTCATCGCCAAGCACGGTGAGAAGAAGGCCAACGAGATCGTGAAAGAGGCAGCCAAGCGGCTTGGGCTGAACCCCGACAACTGGGGCGTGGAAAGAGACCGACCGTCATGAAGCTACCCGAAGTTCTTACCGTCGAGGTTGGCTCCGCCGGTCCTCGCACGCTCCACGAAGTCATCGAACGCTTTCGCGGAATGGTGGTCAATCCGTTCAACATGCGAGCCCTACGCGCCGATCTTCTTCGGGTGTTGGAAGGAATGAAGTGCCAAGGGGACCTCGACGAGGTGCCGGCGCTTTGGGTCGTTCATCATCCTCAGCGGCAGCCCGGCGTAGCGACGGTCTGTGATGAAGAGGGCATCCGGGCGCTTGCTCGAGAAGAAGGGCTCGATGCGGACGTCATCGTCGTGTCTTCTCTTCTCGAACCGCTTCGGCAGAAAGGCTGGGAGATCGTATGAAGGCAGGCGTCGTTCTTGTCGAGACCAACGATTACAAGATCTACACGTCGCACACGTCGTCGATGAAGGAAGATGCGGGCAACTCCAGCGGTGCCATTACGCTCAACGAAGACACCATGTCGAGCGATCAGCGTGCGCGCTACTTCGAGATTTGTACGTGGATCGAGAACAGCAGCCCGAACAAGGACCAGGTTCGTACCCTCGGCGGTTACGCCGGTACGGGCAAGACGGCGCTCATCGCGCAGCTCGCGCAGAAGTACGAGCGCACGATGGACATCGCGTACTGCGCGTACACCGGCAAGGCGGCCAACTTGCTGCGCTCGCGCCTCCGTTACTACGGCGTGCGTACGTCTGACGTGACCACGCTTCACTCACTCCTCTATCGCGCGGTGACCGACGACAATGGTCGGGTGACGTCTTGGGAGCCCCGCCTAGAGCTCGAGGCGATGTTCGACTTGATCGTCGTCGATGAAGCCTCGATGGTGGACAAGCAACTCTTCGACGACTTGACGAAGCACGGGATTCCGATTCTAGCGGTCGGGGACCACGGGCAACTTCCTCCGGTCAACGGAGACTTCAACCTGATGGAGCAGCCGCAGCTTCGTCTCGAGAAGATCCATCGCCAAGCAGAGTCCAGCCCCATCATCGCGCTTTCGAAGCACGTGCGCGACACTGGCAGGCTTCCATCCTCTTGGGGCTACGAGGGGCAGGACGTGCAGATCGTGTCGAAGCGCGAGATGCGCGCGGTGATCGATAACGTCTACAGCCTGCCAGGCATCAAGCCGATCGACGTGGGCCTTCTCGCCTTCTCGAACAAGATGCGTGTCACGCTGAATCGGCTAGCTCGTGAAGTCTGGTGGAAACACCGCTTTGCTCAAGGTCCGATCCTGGGCGATGTCGTCATCTGCCTCCGCAACGTGGCACGCCGCGTTTTCAACGGCATGCGCGGGGAGCTCATTTGGCTCAGCTCTGAGCCCATAGACACGCCGTGGCAATGGAACGCCGCGGTTCAGTTCCCCGACGAGGGGCTTCGTATCGAGGGGGGCGTGTGCAAACCGCAGTTCAATCGCCCGACCACGTTCAAGGATCTCGACGAGTACGAAGAAGCCACCGGGCAGCGCCCTTGGAGAATGAAGGACATCGGCCTTCTCTTCGACTTCGGGTATGCTCTCACCGTGCACAAGAGCCAAGGCAGCGGCTTCAAGTACGTCATCCTCGTCGACGACGCGCCTCTTTCCATCGACGCAGACACGTATCGCCGCTGGCTCTACACCGGCATTACACGTGCTTCGTCCCACCTCGTCATCCTGCGCTAGGAGAAGAACATGCCGAAAGTGACTTGGGTCGAGTGGTGGATGGCGATCGCCTACCCGCCGTCTTGCCCGCACGCGAAGCGTGTACCTGTTCGAGTGCAGCTTCATCCCACGTTCGACGTGGCTGCTCTATCCGCCGCGTTGGCTGTGGGACCTGCGCATTGCTCGGACTGCGAGCGTCCCGAGATCTACGCGTCCCCCAAGCAGCGCTTTGTCTACATCGCGAGGCTAGATTGCGGACATCGTGCTCAGACGGGGGTGCCCTTCGAGAAATCGGAGCTCGTAGCTTCCTTGGCTCGGATGAGGATCGGCGTGGAAGTCTCGTGCTCCGAGTGCTCTTCGGACAAAGCTCTCGACCTCGAGAAGTCGAACGCCGTCGATATGGACTCGGCGACGAAGCGCTACCACGAGACCATTCAGAAGGCAGTTGATGAAGGGGAGCTCACACTCAAGCCCCTCGCGTTCCTGACCAACGAGGAAGCTGCCGATCGGCCTCCTGCGGAGGAGGTCGCGGTGTCGGAAGCAGCCGTGGTCCAACAGGCCACCATCGGCAGCATCAAGATCGAAGTCAAGATCTGAGGTCCTCATGCGCTTTTGGGAATGGCGTTACTCGACGGGGCTGCCGGCAACGCACCATCTGTTTCCGACGGAGCTCGCGGTCTCGACACACTTCGAGGCCGCGCAGGTCACGTGGACAGCCTGCGATGTCTTCATCGATACCGTCGTGCCACCCATTGGGGACTTGCCTCGCTGCTCGGCGTGTCATCGTCTTGGGCCGCTGCGCGAGCAGGCGTACGAGCTCTTCGCCAAAGGCAACCTCGAGCACCCTCTTCTATGGGGGCACACTTCGAGTGGTCGAGGCATTCATCTCGGCCCTGCCACCGTTCACAGCTTCTGTGGGCGGATGATCATCAACCGCTGCGACGACATGCGCGGGCTGCGACAGTGCGTCCGCTGCCTGCGCGCCGCAGATCGGTTCCTTCGTCGTTTCAAGAAGTAGTCGACTACCGGGAGGTACTGATGGAAGTTCAAACGCTATCGATGGACCCGCGCATCGCCAGGATTTACTACCGCGATTACCACGAGAAGGTGCTCAAGCACCGTAGGGAGAGGCTGGAGAAGGCCAAGAAGGAAATCCTCGAAGCCGGTCGTGCGCTGCGTCAGGCGCGCACGAAAAAGTCGCAGGTCGAGAAGGAGGACGAGCAGCTCATGCACTCCTTCCGCGCCATGGCGCGCGGTGAGCGCATCATCAATATCTCGAGCGTCATTCCGAAGGCGGGTCTTCAGGAGAAGACTAAGCTACCCGCGCTCGCGATCGCCAACGCCGACTGGAAGTTCTGCTTCCTTCATCATCAGGACGATCACATCGTCTTCTCGAATGAGAGCGGGATCTCTTGGTCGTGGAAGGCGCAGCGCTACACGTCTCCCACAATCTGGCTGCCGCGTCGCCTCTTCCCCGCTGAGCTCACCAATTCGCACTGGCGAGCGCAGAACAACCTGCCAGAGGTCAGCCGCTCCAGGGCACTCGTTCCCGCCATCCCCGCGCACCTTCGCCCAGACAACCTCGACGACTACTGCATCCTCTGGGAGCCAGTCTGGGAAGCCGCGGCTCCGGAAGATCCTCTCTTGCTCAAGCACATCAACGGTCCGATCTACACGGTCGTCGCGCAGTGGGATCTGACCCCGCTCGAGCGATCGATCCTCGAAGGTCGACTCGGGTGATGTCATGGCGTGGCTCGTGCCGTCCCTCGTCGCTTCCAACGTGGTGACGGTACTGCTAGCTTTGTTCTTCCTCATCCAGTGGAGACGCTCCGACAGAGCGCTTCATCGAATCACGCACGATCTCCTCGTGGCGTGGCAGAAGCATCACAAGAAGTAGGAGACACATGCCCAAAGTGCTCGACGCCGGGCACCGGGAGCGCCAGGCGCTGTTGCGTCTGTGGGACTCCCTGCCAACCTCTCGCGTCTCGCGTCTTGCGACCGACGACTACATGCCCTTCTGGCTGTACTTGTCGAAGGTCGACTACGACCCCGTGACTGACACCTTTACCCTCCCCGACGGCACCAAGAAGACCGTCGAGGAGTGCAACAACTTGGAGACTACATGTTCAACGCCCGCGTAATCCTCGATTCGATCGGCCCGAACGGCGCTCGCCTCACGACGTTCGAGCTCACGATGCCTCGCATCGTTCTCGCCGAGTTCAACACCCACCGCATGTTCTCGCGCAACAGCGCCTCGAGTCGGGCCATCCCTGTCGAGAAGATGCTCCAGAAGGTCAAGGACGACCCCTTCATCCCGACATACTGGGGCAAGAACCAGAAGGGGATGCAGGCGGAGCAGGAGCTCACTGAGGAAGAACAAACTCGAGCCACGAACGAATGGCTGTACGCGCGTTCGGACATGTACGATCGCGCGGAAGCGCTACGAGAGATCGGTGTGCACAAGCAGCTCACCAATCGTCTTCTCGAGCCGTGGCTCTGGCACACGGTCATCTTCACCGCGACCGAGCTCGACAACTTCTACGCGCTGCGCGCGAACAAGATGGCGCAGCCGGAAATCCGCCTCCCTGCCGAGATGCTCATCGAGGCGTACGAACTAAGTAAGCCGATGGAGCTGCTGGCCGGCGAGTGGCACCTACCCTTGGTCACCAATTACGATCTACATAGAGAACCCGGCGGAGACCGGTGGTTCACTTTCACTACCGCTCGCACTCTCCTAGTCACTGAGTTCACGTACTGGTGCAAGATCTCCAGTGCTCGCTGCGCTCGCGTCAGCTACCTCACGCACGAAGGCAAGCGAGACCTTTCGGCCGATCTCGCGTTGCACGACAACCTGCTCGCCAACGGCCACATGAGCCCGCTCGAGCATCCTGCGATGGCTCTGACGGAGTCGCAGTGGAGAACCATCGCGATTGCGATGTCAGTCGAATGGGCCGAGCGTCGTGTCCCGGTCGGCAACTTCTGGGGATGGCAGCAGTACCGCAAAACCATCAGCAACGAACACAACTTCGCGCGCATTCAGAAGGAGAGGGTGTGATGGCCACCAAGAAAAAGAGGGCGGAGCAGCCTCAGAAGAAGCCGCTCAATTTGACGAAGCTGTCGGACGAGGACGTCCTGACCATGCTCAAGGACATGTCGATCGCCTTCAGCGCCGCCGGCGAAGTCGTGCAGGTCCTCATGCAGCACGTCACGAACGGAAAGGCGACCGAGCGCAAAGTCGCTCTGTCGATTCTGCGTCAGGCGTGGTTCAACGTCGCGCAGAAGGAGTGGCAGCGTCGCGCACGCGAGCAAATCGCCGGTCTGGGCATCTAGTGAAAGAAGGGAGCTACGGCTCCCTTTTTTCTTGCCCTCCCGTTACTTGAACAACCGCTGCGCGCGCTGTAGGCTGCTCGAACAACAAGGGAGACGCCATGGACCCGCAGCAACTCATTCAGTTCATCATCGATCAGAAGTGGTGGGCGGCGGTTGCCCTCGTCATCGGATTCGTCGTCCGCTTGATCAAGTCGGACACGAAGCTCCCAATCAACATCCCGCCCCAGTACCGCATCTGGCTCGCGATGGGCCTCGGTGTCGTTGCTGGCGTTTGCAACAAGATCGCCAGCGGTACCTCGTGGAAGGACTCTCTCGTTTGGGGCTTGAGCGCTGCGATCGCGGCTGTTCTGGCGCACGAGGGCCTCATCGAGAGTGCGCGTGGTGGCAAGGAGCTTTCCATTCCGGGCTTGATGATCAAGCCGCCTGCGAACGACAATCAGCCCCCTCCGGAAAAGAAAGAGGCAGCATGACTCCCGAGAAGAAGACCCCGAACACTCTCCGCCGTTTCGTCCTCGCGTCCGTGGTGGCGTCCTCGCTCATCATCGGCGTCAGCAGCATGACGGGGTGCCCGCAAGCGCAGACGGCGCAGAACATCCTCACGCCGGCGGAGGCGTGCATCGTCAACGCGCTCTTCATCAACGGCGGTCTTCAGGACCCGTCGATCATCCTCACGCAGTGCGCTGGCGTCACGATCGCCGACGTCATCCAGGTCATCGAGACCCTGCTCGCCAACCAGCCGGACGCGTCCGTCGTGACGCTCGATGGCGGCGCCGGCGGCCCGATGAAGGTCAGCCGCGCCGAGCTCGAGGCTGCTCTGGCCAAGTCGAAGGCTCTTCAGGCCGCGCAGGAGCACTGATGGACAAGCTTCCCGGTCTGGTCGTCACGAACGAAGTGCCCCGCCAGTACGGAGGGCCGCACGGCTACGGACACCACTGGGATGGCGCGCAGAAGAAGGCGCCGCTCACGCAGCTTGCCGCGAGCAAGCAGTGGGCGGCGCCCGCCGCTGCTGTCGTGGACCTGCGAGATCTCGTTCTCGGCAAGGGAGGTCCTGGCATCCTGGACCAAGGCCCCACGTCGGGGTGCGTCGGACATGCGCATGTTGGCAGCGTCATGGTGCGTCTCGTGGCGATGGGGACGCCCGCTCCATACCTGCTCAGCCCGACTTTCGCGTACAAGGTCGCGCGCATTGTCGATCGCGTCGAGGTCAACGGAGTGCTGCCGCCGATGCAGGATATGGGGTCACTTCCGAGCGCGTGCATTCGCGGCATCGGAAAGTGGGGCGTGTGCAGCTACGACAAGTGCCCGACGAATCCGGCGACCGTGAACAACGAGCCGACGTTGCTCGAGCTCGAGCAGTCCTACGCGGTGCGACCCCAGGGCATCTACGAGGTGCTTGGAACGGGCGCAGATCGTGAAGACCAGATCAAGGCGGCGCTCGCGCACCGCTACCCGCTCACGATCGCCACGGTGGTCGACCAGGCGTTCGAGGAATGGCGAGGTGGCGATCCGATCGGTGCGCCAGACCTCACGCGCGCACTCGGCGGGCACGACATCTACCTCGTCGGCTACGAGGTTCTCTCGACGGGCGTGACGCAGTACTGGATCGCCAATTCGTGGGGCACGCTCTGGGGCGAGAACGGCTTCGCGCGCGTCAGCTCGGATTGGATTCAAGCGGCAATGGACATCGAAGTCGTCGAGCTCGGTTGAGGTCTACATGAAGTTCTTGGCGCTCTATCTCGTGCTCGCGTTGCTGCTCACGGCATGTCCTCCCACGCCCTCCCCTCCTCCAGTCGATGAGGGAGACGGTGGAGCTCCCTGCGCGGTGGCTTGTCAGCACCTGCGCGACATCGGGTGCTCCGACGGCTACGGCGTCGATGGCGGCGCGTCTTGCGAGGACACCTGCGATCGCGTGCAGTCCTCGCACCTCACCGACTTCCACCTCGGCTGCCTTGCTGGAGCTCGAACCACCACGGCGGCTGTCGCTTGCGGGTCCGTGCTGTGTCGTTGAAGCGCGCTCTCGTCATCGTTCTCTTGACCGCGCTGCCGGGTTGTATTGGGCGTCCGCCGGCGCGCACGCCTGGCCTTCTTGGTGGGCCTGCTACGCCCTCGCCGAAGCAGGTCTCGGACTGCGAGTCGTTGCGAACGCAGCACAACGCGTGGGTGCTTCTCGGTACGATCTTCGGCACGGTCGCGGGTGCTGGCGGCTCCGCTGCGGGGTTCGTGCAGAACGACCACGACATGCAGCTCGGCATCGGGATCGGTGCGGCTGCATCGGGTCTGCTTGGAGCTATCTCCACCACGGTCGCGGGTTTTTCGGCTGACTCGTACTCGACCAAGAACTGCAACGACGTTCTCAAGAACGCGCCGCCCTGACCGACGTTCTCTTTGCAGTGCCTCGGTGGGTATACTGCCCCCATGACCTCAAGAGCATTTGGTTCCCGTCGAGCACTGCGAGAGCACCTCGCACGAGGTAGCAGCGGCTTCGTCGGCGAGTTCCGCAAGCTTCGAGAGGACATCGATGACGCCTTCTCGTTCGTCGAGGGTGGCGACGCGAGTTGGAAGCAGACGGATTGGTACGTCGATTGGGTGAACGGCAACGACAACAACCCAGGCACTCTCGCCAAGCCCGTGAAGACCGTGATGGGCGGAGTTGTCGGTAAGTGGGGAACGGCATCTCCGCTTCTTCAGCAAAGCACCGCGCTTCACATGCTCACGTCCCAGCCGCGTGGCGCGGAGCGGATCTATTTGCAGCCGCGGCTCGACGGCGTGATGTTCTCGATTCTGGGAACGGAGATCCTGCGGGGTAGCTTCACGCTTGGCGCTGTCACTCCACGCGATCGATCGACGAAGACGTTTCTTCAAGCGCACGGGTTCACCGGGTACAGCCCTGGTCAGTTCGTGAAGAACGTCACGCCGGGCAAGGAGTCGTACGCGCAGATCGTTGGAGTGGCGGGGGACGTCGCGGTTCTTTCTCAGCCTCTCACGTCGATGGTTCGCGGTGTCGATAGCGCCTACTTCGGCGGCGTTCCGACGAATCCTGCCCCCGTGAACACGTGGGCGCAGGGAGACTCCGTTCACGTCTACGACATGCCCATCATCAACCTGATCGACACGCAGATGACGGGGCCGATCACGGACACGAGCTACGCGACCAGCGGCATCTTCTGGCTCGAGAGTCTCCTCATTCCCGATCCGACGGGAACCGTTGGTACGTGCGTCTTCTGTCCGGAGTACGACGGCGGCTACATCAACTTCCAGCGATGCGCAATCGAGCCCTACTTCGAGGCGTACGCGCCCGCGATGTTCGCTGCGAACTTCGTCAACTGCTGGATGGCCGGCGGTGGCGAGGGTAACAACATCACCATTCTCGGCGGCGTTCTTCCAGAGAACGGCTACGGCGTGAACTTGTACGGCGCCTGCTATATCGACGGAGACACCATCGCGCAGTCGTGGGTCGCGAACTGGGGCCTGCTCTACTGCGGCACGTTGGCGATCGATACGAACGGCGAGACGATCCATCACCCAGGCGCCTCGATGGAGATTCGCCAGAACGTCTTCGCCGAGACGGGCTTCGTGTACGGGCCGGGCACGCTCTTGCTTCAGGCGAACTCGACGGTCGTGCGTCGTCTTCCGACGGTGAGCTGGGCAAGCTGCTTGAACGTCGGGAAGATTCAGTTCCCGTCGCAGTCGACGGTCGGCGTCGGCGTTTCGTACGGACCGCCGGTGACGTTCACTCCGAACGTGGCGCTCACTCCGGCGAATCTCGACACGTACCACGGGCTGTCCGACCCTCGATCGCAAGCGTCTCTTTCAGAAGACCTGTGATCTTGACAGCTCGCCGACGTCTTCTTACGCTGGCGTTCATGAGCTCGCAGCTACCGTGAATCGGCTGACCGCCGAGACCTGAACCCGCTGACGCACTACGTGATCGTGCGCGAGGACCTCCCCAAGGGGTTGCAGGCCGCGCAGATCGTCCACGCAGCGGGAGAGAGCAGCCCCGGATGCCTTCCCGAGGGCACCTACGCCGTCGTGCTGGCTGTCCCCGACGAGGACACCCTGATGGCGGTTGCCGCGCGCCTGCTGCGTGAGCGCGTGCCCTTCACGCCCGTCTTCGAGCCCGACTTGCCCTACAAGGGTGCGCTCATGGCCATCGGGGTCCGCCCGGCCAGGAAGGAGGCGCTGAAGCGGCATCTGTCGTCGCTTCCCCTTCTGAAGTGATTCGCGGGGCGGTAGCTCAGTGCAGAGCACCAGACTTCTAGTCTGGAGGTCGGCCGTTCGAAGCGGTCCCGCCCCACCACGCGCCCCTAGCTCAGTGGCAGAGCGTCGTGCTACTCCTCGTGGGTCAGCGCGAAGGTCCGAGGTTCAAGTCCTTGGGGGCGCGCCATGCACCTCTAGCTCAGTGGCAGAGCAGCGGAACTGTAGAATCCGTTGGCGCCGGTTCGAATCCGGCGAGGTGCGCGTTAGCCGAGCTCGAGGGAGAGTTACGCCTTGCTCTGCTATTTTGCGGGCGCAGCTACGCGGCGCCCGCAACGCCTTACTCACTCGTCGGGCGGTGTGACGGCGGCAAGCGTTCGGTGACTGATGCTCGCCAACTTCCGCAGGGCTTGGTCGAGTGCATCCTCGAGGGGCGCGTACTCGGTCCAGACGAGGACGACAGAGCTCGCTCCGATGGTGACGCACCATCGCTCGGGCTCGCGATCGCTCGCCACGATCTTCACTTCCAGACCTGGGGAGATGGCGCGCGCACCGTTGCAGAGTGCCCGCAACTTGTCGATTTCGCTCATGTTGCACCCCCAGAAGTAGCGGGCTTAGGGCGCGGCTGTCGAGTGACCTTGATGCGTCGTCCAGTTTTCGGTGTACGCGTTCGCGGTGAGCGTGTCCTCGAGGAAGAGGCAGTTGTCCGCGTCATCGTTCTCGGCCGCGTTCGTGTAGTTGTACGAACCTGTCTCGACGACGGTGCTGTCGAAGATTGTCACCTTGTTGTGGGCGAGCAGATGCTTCGCGTCGATGAAGGTCGGAACGCCGCCGGCGCGTAGCGCGGTGACTGGGCTGATCGATAGCTTCGACTCAGACGAGTCGATGATGACCTGAACATCCACCCCTCGAGCGTGGGCGGCCACCAGCGCGTCGATGATGGGCTTGGCAGAGAGCGTGTACGCCTGCATTCGGATGGTCTTCTTGCTGTTCTGGATGTGCGAGACCATCGCGTCTTGGCAACCGCCTTTCGGCGAGAAGTGGACTTCGATGCGCTGCGTCACCGCGGTGGGTGCAGCGTCGATGTAGACCATTCCCGAGTCGAGGTTGCAGTCGTCCGATCCAGCTTCGATCTGTCCTGCGTCCGCGTTGCCGTTCGGCGCGCTAGGATGAGGGCAAGCCACCAGGAGGAGAGAGAGCAGAGCGATGAATCGTTTCATGCGCGGAGTGTAGCTGATGAACGACCAAAAAGAAGAAAGTGTCGAGCAGTACGAGGTTCGGTTCAGCGCGGATTGGAAGAACGAAACCACGAAGTTGCTTGCATTCACGCAAACGGACCCCTTCAAGAAGATCGCGCAGGAGATCGAGACAGCGATCGATGCCATTCTGCATCGACGCTTCACCGACCCTCGCGCACGCACCATCAAGTCGTTGGTGCTCGTGCACCTTGTCGGGAAGGTGCTCGCGGACTGGGTCATTCCACGCGATGCGCCTCTCGCAGATGTCTACCGCAAGCTTTTGGAGATCACTGCGCAGGAGTCGGCGCTCGGGCAGCTCACGCTCGAGCGTGCGGCTACCGAAGGTGTCGAGTACACGAATCGGATGATCAGCGCCATCATCCGGAGGCGCAAGGAAGGGCCAAAACAGGACGTGGTGAAGGAGGTCTAGGGCACGGCCCGAACACAAGTTCGGGCCTTGTCTTTTTTGGGGTAGACTGCGCTTGCAGGGTCTCGGTTGCAGCACTTCCCCCCGGTAGTCGCACCGCGGCCCTGCACTACTCAGGGATCGCGATGGCCATCGACTTCCAAGTGACCTTTCCCTCCGACGTCGTCGCGCTGAACAGCGTGCGCGTAGTTCCCGGTCTCGCGCCGCGAACGCTCGACGTCATCGGACAGGACTTTCGATCGGTGGACGAGGTCCAAATCAACGGCGTGCGCTCTCCGAGCTTCGTCGTCCTCAACCAGTACCGACTGCTGGCGCAGGTGCCCCAGTCCCTTCTCCAGGACACCATCACCTCCGTCAGCGTCATCTCGAATCAGGTGACGCTGACCTCGAGGAGCTTGGTGCGTTTCAAGCTCGGAGTTCGCACCACGAAGGTCAACGGCATCCTACGTTTGATGCAGACGTTTCTGAAGGTGCTCTTCACGACGCCGGGTCGGGACATCTTCTCTCCGCGAATCGGCGGCAACGGCTTCGGTCCGCTTGGATCGAACTACTCCATCAACAACGGGTCCGGAGCCGTCGCCGACTTCGTCATCGCGGTGAACACGACTGCCAAGCAGCTCATCGCTCTTCAGAGTCGCAATCCGTCGATTCCTCGTGAAGAGCGGCTGCTCTCGGCTACGGTGCAAAACGCCAGCTTCAACCAGAACGAGCTCGCGTTGATCGTGGGAGTCGAGTTGCTCAGCCAGACGGGTCAGCGAGCCCTCGCGTCGCTCATGCTCTGATTTTTAGCCCCGAGGTGTTTCGCGATGACGGTCATCGACCTTCAGTCCTTCCTCCAAGAGCGCATCAACGTCTACGATGCGACGATCGACACGAGCCCTGGTTCGAAAGTCGATACGGACCTCATCCAGCCCCTGCTGCGCCGCCTCGGTCCCGACCCCTTCGCTGTCGACGTTCGCGCCTTCATCCTCGACCGGTTGAATCAAGAGTTCCCGGACTTCGCCACGACCGACGGCGACGCGATTACCGACCTGCTCATCAAGCCGGCCGAGCTCCTCATCGATCCGATCGTGCGCGAGAACCAACGCGTGCGACAGAACTTGTCGTTTCGCGACCCGACGATCCTGACGATCGACGAAGCAGAGGCGCTCGGCGCCAACTTCTTCGCGACGCGCAGCACGGGCGATACGGCGAAGGGCGCCGTCCGTGTCTACTACGCCGCGCCGCAGAGCGCGAACATCACGCCGGCGAACTTCGTTACCAGTCGCAGCGGCCTGGTGTACTTCCCGGACTCCGTTCAATCGATCCGCGTCGAAGAGATGCTCTTCAACGTGGAAGGCACGCTGTACTACTTCGACATCAATGTCACCGCCGAACAGGCTGGCGACCAGTACAACATCGATCCGGATGAGATCGTCTCCATCGCGAATCTGAACGCGGCGGTCAAGGTCACCAACAAGCGGCGCTTCCGTGGAGGAGTCGCGGCGGAGAACGCAGCCGCGTACATCGGCCGCGTGCAGCAGGGCGTCAACGAGCGATCTCTCGTCACGCGACGAGGCATCGTCGCGCGTACGTCCGACACCTTCCCGGAGATGACGCGCATCAACGTCGTTGGGTTCAACGACCCCGAGATGAACCGCGACATCATCACTGGCGGAGGCTTGGGAAGCATCCAGGCCGCAGGCACCGCCGGCGAGGCTGCGCCGGATGGGAACAACCAGCTCACCACGAGCTTCTTTACGTTCAACGGCGGTATCGACGGTCCCTTCGACTTCGTCGCGATGATCGGGCCTCCGGGGCTCAACTACTCGCAGTGGCGCGTCGTGCTCCACGGCACGTGGCTGGGGTTCCCGCCGGCCAAGGACGTCGTCGTCAAGACGGTCATCAACTCGACGACGCTGGCGCTTGAGGAGCAGATCATTCCCATCGCGCAGACGGGTATCACCTGGGAGCTTCGCAAGAACGAGCTCAGTCTCTCCAGTATCCCTGGAGGCATTCTTTTCCCCGATGGTCCGAACGGCACGGTCGCAGTGCCGGACGATCAGATTCACATCGGTGGTGCGACGGACGTCTACGTTCGCGGCACGGTTCTCGACACCTCTTCGCTCGGCATCTCGAACGTCACCGACGATGAGCCGTTGCTCTCGGGCGTCTCCTCGCAGAGCGCTGGTGGCTCGACGATCCAACTCAACGACTACATCATGGCGCCCGCAGTCGGCGCGAACTACTCGTCTGGCGACGCGACGTACCAGCTCTTTGCGAATCTGCCGACGTCGAACGTGGCGCTTCAGATCGTGACTGGTCCCGCGGCGGGCATCTATCGCATCCAGTCGGTAGCGCAGGTGCCAGGTCTCTCACCGATCTTGACCATCGTCGGCTCCGTGCCGGTGTTCTCACCGGTGCGCTGGCGCGTGATCGACGTCATCGATATCGACCTGAGCGAGCCGAAAGAGACGAAGATCTCCGGCAGCGACCTCAACACACTCCAGGGGTCGAACACGGTCGACACTAGCTCAGGAACGGACTTCGCGAACTACGGTGTCGCGCAGAACGACACTCTTCGCATTCTGAGCGGTCCGGACGCAGGGGACTACACGGTCCTCTCCGTGACTCCTTTCCCGTCGTACACGAAGCTCGTGCTCGATCGAGCAGTGACGCAGACCAGCGCGAACTTGAAGTACACGCTCTTCAAGCCGTCGAGCTCTGGCGGCATCACGAAGCCCTTCGTGCGTGTTACCTCGATCGACCTCCTCGATTCGAACAAGCAGCCGGTGGGCTCCACGATCCCCTACGCCAAACCGATCGGGGCGTACTCGAGCTCGTTCGCCAACCCTGCGCACGGCATCAAGATCAGCCTCGACGACGCGCTGCTCGGTATCGTCGGCATCGAGCTCTCGGGCAGTCCGCCGGGCGCGAATGTCAACGGCAAGACGCTTCAGATCAAGGTCGGGGTCACGACGTACACGGTGACGTTCGTCGGAGCGAACCCGATCTCCCTCACCAGCATCATCAACCAGATCAACGCTGTCGTCGGCACGACGATCGCGACGCAAGTCGGCACCGATCGTCTCGGCATCTTCCCTCTCATCCCCACGCAGGTGTCCCTCGTCGGAGACACCAATCCGGCGTCGAGTGCGCTTCCTGCACTCTTCGGCGGGATGCTTTACCTCACCGACAGCATGCTGCGTTCGCCGACGTTCGACGCGTTCGCGAACTACTTCACGACCGAGGTCGTTCCGCCGCTCGACTTGACCTTCGATGTTCTTCAGGTCGTAGATGGAACGCAGATCGGCTTTTACGACATCGACTACGTCTACCCGTACCCAGGCGTCACTGTTTCGCCGCCCGCGGGCCTCACTGCGCCCACGTTCATCAGCGTGCATGGCCTTGGGCTCTATCCGCAAGCGCGCATCCGCTTCCAGGTCGGTAGTCGCTCCTTCGGCTCGGCGCGTGTGTACTTCCTCGAGCCGACCACCATCGAGTTCAACCAGAGCACGATCTTCTCCACTGTGCTTCCGAACGGAGCGACGCTGCACTTCTTCCCCGACCCGACGAACGAGGCGCAGCTCATACCGCCGTTGCCTGGAGGAACGAAGCCGAAGGACGGTTCGACGGGTCCGGGAGCTACCTCGATCACGTCGACCTCGAGCGACTTCATCGCCAAAGAGATCAAGCCGGGGGACGTGCTGCGCATCGACTTCGTGCCGGTCGCTGGCTCCGTTGCGTTGGCTGACCCCGTAGTGAACCTCGCGTTCACGACGCTCATCATCTCGCTCGACGACGGACCTGATCTGACGATCACCTTCGTCCGGGACAACACCTCGATTCCGGCTACCAACGTCACTCGCCAAGGCGTCGCAGACGAAATCAACAGCGCCGTAGGCGCGAACATCGCCAGCATCGATGGAGGCAACCATCTGGTGCTCAACCCCACGGTCTCTTTGATCGTGCGCAAGTCGGGCACCGCGAACGCACTGCTCGGCTTCTCGACCGTGCAGGACACGGGCAACCAGGCGAGTCACGCAGGGCGTTACACGATCACGACGGTCACGACGACTTCGCTCGGCTTCACGCCTCCTACGCCGAACGACTTGATCACCGAGAGCAACGAGCAATTCACGGTCGTGCGCCCTGGTGCGCAGCGCGTCGGCACCACCCAGATGTCGAACAACAAGGGTCCGTCGGGGTTCTACTACGCGGACGTCGAGCTCGTGAGTGAGGGCACGGGCGACGTCTACAACATTCCTGCCGACTCCTCGATGGAGCTCGCGGGCTACCTCTCCGACGGGTACTACTTGACGACGGATGACGAGAACCTGACCTTCTCTGCCGTCGAGAGGCCGAGGCTTCATCTCTCGCGAACCATCAACGAGGCGGGAACAGACGACGACCCCTCGGTCGCAACGCAGCTTCTCGGTCAGAACATCCAGGTCAACTACGAGTACTCGACACTCGTCGGGGACATGCAGAACTTCCTCTCGTCCGATCTCGAGCGCGTCGTGAACGAGAGCCCGCTCGCGCGTCACCTCATCCCGCACTACATCCGCCTGGACCTCGTCTATGCCGGCGGACCGAAAGAGACCGAAGTTCAGCCGGACATCGAGACGCTCATCAACGCGCTCTTCCCCGACCAGCAGCTTCAAGTCTCTGCGATCGAGAAGATCTTGAGCGATCGCAATGCGACGAGCATCACCAACCCGTTGACGTTGTACGGGATCATCTACAACACGGACCGCACCGTTACGCTCGAGAAGTCGCAGGACCGCATCAACGTCGGGCGTCTCGCCGCCTTCATTCCCGATCTTGTGAACCTGACTCGTTCGCTCGCGTAGCGTCGATCCCCACGTCCACGATGAGGTTCGTATGCGGATCGAAGAGGCAGTTGCAGCGAAGACACTTCAGGCCCGATCGCGGAAGCAGTCCGTCGCCGCCGAACGCGTGTCGAACGCTGATGAAGTGCTTCTCGACGTTGCCGCCGCACCTCGGGCAGACGTGCTGTCGGTAGAACGCTTCCTGGACGTTCTGCTCGGGTGCAAGCTCGTTCTGGTATCCTTCGATCAGCTTCAGAGCGAGCTCGGGGTCCATCTCTTTGAAGGACATGACGTGAACGTACGGCAGCTTCGGTAGGAGAACAAGATGTCCGCCATCTTCGCCATCGATCAGGCCCGACCCGGTCCCTCTGCGGGAACACCGGGGGAGGCTCGTAATGACTTGTGGCTTGGATGGCAAATCGACCTCCGCTGCACCACGGTGCACTTCAGCTACCAGTGGCTCTTGATCGATGCGCCGCCTGGGTCAACGGCGACGATTCTCAACGGGAGCTCGCAGATCGCGAACTTCACGCCCGACGTAGCGGGCAGCTACCGCGTGATGCTCATCGTCGATGGCGGCGGTCCGGGCAACACGATGATCCTCATCTGCGCCGTCCGCTACGACCACAGCGGCACGCAGTTGAATCGAGGTTGGCGTCTTCCTGCTCTCGGTGAGCAGGCTCCGGAGAACAACTTCGGTGGGCAGGTGCGAAGTTGGGCGGAGGCGTGGGAGTACATCATCCCAGACCTGCTCAACTTCATGTCGAGCTTCAATCCCACATTGCTGGGCGACGTGAATGGCGCGATGAGCGCTTCCGTCGTCGTGGGTATTCAGAGTCGTCCGGTGCTTTCGACGGCCCCCTCCGCAGGGCAGTTCCTCGGGTGGGATGGTTCGCACTGGGCGCCGGCGACAGTCGTTTCTTTCACGGCGGGTGGAGATCTCTCTGGCAGTTCGTCGAGCCAGACTGTCGTTGGTCTTCAGGGGCGCCCCCTTTCTTCTTCAGCACCGGCGACGGGGCAACTCATTGGGTGGGATGGCGCGACGTGGAAGCCCGTCGATATCACCACGTTGCAGACGCGTCCTGTTTCGAGCTCAGCGCCGGCGACGGGTCAATTCCTCGGATGGAACGGAGCTGCGTGGGCACCTTCAACGAGTATTGGCTCGTACACGCTCACTGCCGGCGGGATCGATAGCGCGACGTCGCTTGGTGTCGGTACAACGAGTGCGACGAGTGTGACGATCGGACGCTCCGGTGTCACGACGACGATCAACGGCAACCTCGTCATCAACGGAACGGTCACCGAGATCGAGTCGACAGTCGTCGATATCTCCGATCGCGTCATCCACCTCAATTGGGCGCCACTTGCGATCATTCCCGTTCCCACGCACATCGCGGGTATCGACATCGATCGTGGAAGTGCGGACGGTGTCACGCCTCGCGACTCCGCCGGTCTGTTTTGGGACGAGGGCTCCTCGCGATGGAAGGCCGCGTTCAACACGGCTGCGGACGAGACGACGCTCGGCGCGTTCCTCGATTTCCAGGTCAACAACTTCTACACGGTGGCGATCATCGCGACCGGAGCAATCTCCGGAACGAACCTCACCGCAAGCGGCACTCTCAAGGGTGCATCGCTTCAAGTCACTGGGCTCACCAGTGGTGTCCTCGGTGTCGATGGGAGCGGTAACGCGGTCAAAGAAAGCAGCCTGCCGCTCCCCGTCGAGCTCACGCTCCTGGCGTACGTAGCGAACATCAGCTTCGCTACCGCGACGCGTGTCGGTAGCCGCTACATCGATCTCTCTGCGTTCCCCACCACGCTGGCGGACGGAAGATCTCTCGTAGCCAAGTTCGTCGTCGACATCGAGACGACAGCAGGTACTGCGAACGTTCTTTTGAAGAACATCACGGACAACGAGACGGTCACGAGCTCGAGCTTCTCGACGAGCAACCTGCAAAGCACCGAGTTCACTGGGACGCTCACGGTGGGCAGCAGCTCTGGCAACTTGAAGACCGGCAAGCTGTACGAAGTCCAGCTTTCCCTTTCTGGTGGTGGCTCTCTCGATCGTGCTACTTGTACGCACGCTCGCATCGTTCTTTCCTACGCCTAGGAAGTCATGTCGCACGTCGTCGTCGCCAACTACGGAGTCAACAACGTCACGGAGTTCTTCCAACCCATTTGGAAGCTCACACGCGCTCTTCTTGCGGCGGGGTGGCGGTACAAGGCGAGCGCGGATGCGACGGGCACCTCGACCAACAAGGACACGTCGGCCAATCCGGCGAACGACAAGTGGGCGGTCGGAGGAGCAACCAACTACGCGCAGGTCGGGGCGCAGACCGGAACAGCCCCCGTCATCGGCGCCGCCAGCGCAGGACTGTCCACGATCACTAGCGTCAGCGGATTCACGGCAAACTCCGTTGGGCGCTTCTTGGTGGTCACCGGGGCCGCGAACGCCGCGAACAACGGCGCGTTTCGAATCACGGCGCAGACCGGTACGACCGTCACGGTGTTCAACCCCGGAGCGGTCGCAGAGACGTCGTCCTCCGCGTGCACGTGGAAGGAAGTTCAGGGAGGTGCTGGCGCTTCCGTCACGACGTCGGGTACGGGCGGTGCGACGCCTGGTCGAGCGATCGTCTCAGGGCTTTCTGGGATGGTGTCTCCGACCGCTTCTCCACTGAATCGTGGAAGCGTAGGCGACCATCTGACGATCATCGGAGCGAACACAGGCGCAAACAACGGCACGTTCAGAATCACACGCGTCATCAGCGCATCCTCCGTCGAGATCGACAACGCGAGCGCCGTGACCGACGCGAACAACGGTTCCATCGTTTGGGTCGAGTCGAGCCCTCTTTTGCAGACTTACCCGGTAAGCTTGCAGGGCGGTACGGGAGCCGGCGCGTGGATTGTTCTTCAGGGGGCTTCCACGATGAAGATCCCCATCAGCACGAACGTGCCGACGGGGGCCTTTCTTCGTGGCGAGAAAGTCACGCAGTCCACCAGTGGTGCGACGGGCACGATCATCGGCGTGATGACTGACACTGGTGGCGGTACTGGCTTCTTGGTGATCATGCCCCGCTTGAATGGTGGAGGAAGCGGGCCGCGCGGCTGGACATCAGGAAGCACAGACACGATCACGGGAGCTGTCTCTGGAGCTACGATCACCAGCTCGACGGGAGCTCCTGTCGAGTACGTCCGCGAGATCGTCATCTGGAAGAACTCGCAGAACGACGGGCACCTCTACGTTCAGTGCGTCGACCAAAGCGGCGAAGCTACGTCTCGCTTTTCTTCCGTCGCAGGCAACGCAGGCGTCACCAACGTTCTCGCTCCGGGCAGCGTCGCTACGTTTCCTACGCCGGGTTCTTGGGTCATGTTGGGAACGGGCAACACCGCGGGAGTCGGAACTGGTCCGGCTCGTTGGTACCACCTGGGCAACTTGCTCGTTCAGGCAGGCAACGGGCAGCTTCTCTGCGCGAACTGCATGGAGGATTCGAACAACGACGCGGACGGCTCGTGGATCGCAGCGCTTGGTTCGCCTTCGAACACTGGAGGCATCGGCGCTTCGTGGATGTACGCAGGCATGTTCTATATGCGGTTGGACGGGAGCGAAGATGGAGATATCGATCCGTACATCACCTGCCAGAACTTCACTGGCAGTGCATACGGTGGCAACAGATTGGGGCCTTCAGCAGCTCCTACGCTGCTTCAGGATTTCTTCATTGGAACGAACTTCCTAGCGACTTCTACGTCGAGCGCAACCGTGTACGCCGGATGGCGCCGTCGAGGGTTCTCCTCCGGCGACGCGTGGCAGCAGTTTCATGGGATGACGTTGACGACGGGGTTGTTGTCGTCCGTCGATCAAGCGAACATCGGCCGCGTTCAGTCTGCACTTCAAGAGTACCTAGTCAAAGACGCCCTCTGGGTGGTCTCTACGCAGTCCGCGGCGCGAATGCGCAAAGGGTACTTGCGGTGGATCTGGATGACTGAGGGTGGCGTCTCGAACAACACGTACTTGGGAGGAACCTGGGTCCAGCTCTCAGAAGCTGCGTCTTCTGGTCCTCTTGTGTGCGGGCCATGGGACGGAGCAAGCATTCCTAGCAACGCGTGAGGCGGACGTGTCGAACACCATCGTAGAAAACTTCGCGCTGGCTGCCTCGGGAGATGAGTTCTCCGCGGTGTGGAAGCTCACGCGCGCGATGAAGACTGCGGGCTGGCGTTACAAGGCGAGCTCGAACGGCTCGAACGCGAAAGACTCTACGGGCAATCCCGCAGCGGACGTCTGGGGAGCGGGAGGTACCGTTCAAGGTCCGACCACTGTCGCCTTCACGATCTCCGCGCCCACGAGCACCTCCTACGGTGGCCGCGCGACCGTTTCCGGTATGACCGGCGGTTCTTTTGCGACGAGCTCCGTCGGTCACTTTCTCACCATCACCGGCGCGACCAATGGTGGTAACAACGGCACGTTTCTGATCACGAAGTACGTCTCGGCTACCTCCGTCGTCATCGAGAACCCGAACGCGGTTTCCGAGACCACACCGGGCACGGCGACGTTCAAAGAAGTCAGCGCGATGTCCGATACGTACCCTCCGGCGGGACTTGCCTCGGGCGCGTGGTGGGTAGCGCAGGGGCCGAGCACTTTGCGCGTTCCCATCGGCACGGTGGCGTCGGCTCCTTTCATCCGCGGTGAGAACGTCACGCAGGCAACCTCCGGTGCCGCTGGTGAAGTGATCGGTGTCTACATCGACAGCATCAATGGCGGTTTCTTGGTCATTGCACCACGCGTCAGCGGCGTGAGCGCCGGAGTGCGCGGATGGAACAACTCGACGGTGATCACCGGAGCCGTGTCGGGTGCCACTGCTACTCCGACAGGGACCATCATCGAGTACGTTCGCGAATTGGTCTTCTGGTACAACAGCGTCTCTTCCGGTCACATCTATTACCAGTGCATCGACAGCGTTGGTGAAGCGTCGACGACATCGACGACTGGACGCTTCTCCACAATGGCGGCGACAGTCATCGGAGGCGCAGACTACTCGCACTGCCCTGGATCGATCGCGGGCAACAACCCAACCAGCAATGGATTCCCCACCGTCGGCAGCTTGGTCTTCATCGGACAAGCGGGCGCAGGAACGGCGTCGACTGGAGCAATCGACTGGTGCAGCAACTCCGTCGGCGTAGGAACGGGCAAGGCGCAGATCTTGTGCGCCAACTGCATCGAGGACACCAACGTCTCTGCCGATGGCAGCTTCACGCTGGCCATCGGTCTTCAGTCGGTCAGTACGACGATCGCGGTGGGTTCGAACGGCCTCTCTCTTCCGCAGGCAACCATCAACGTTGTCGCTACCGGATCTTTTCCTACTTCGGGAGTCATCCTCGTCACGACGAGCAGTGGTCCGCAGGCAGTCACGTACAGCGGCGTCAGCGGCGGTACGCAGTTCACTGGGTGCTCTGGTGGCGCGGGCACAATGACGACGGGCGGTCTTGTTACGCTGGGAACGTTCAAGGCGATGGGGTTCTTGCGTGTCGACGATCAAGAAGATGGGGATGTCGACCCGTACGTCGGCGCGTTCACGAACTACTTGACCGGTACCTACAACCGGAACCGCACGGGCACGGGGACGGGTAACGTTAGTGGTACAAGCAGCGATCCGATGACGTTCACCGCGTGGGCATCTTCTTCTGGTTTCATGGGGTGGCGGCGGCGCGGTCTTGCTGCGTATGGCGCAGGCGGTGGGTGGGCTGAGTCTTTTCAGGAGTACCAAGCCAGCCTTCTTGGATTCAAGGACAGCGCCACGGCCCTTGCTACAACACCCGCGAGCCCAGACCGCGTCGCGTGTAATGCAGCGACGGTCACAGTTCGAGAACCGCTCTCGCTGCTAGCGATACAGACCGCGGTCGGGCCGACGACGAAGCATCGGAAGGGAACGACGCGTTGGTGGGCCTGCGTTCAAGGCAACGCCACGACGGACGCGTACGACGGGCGTCAGTGGCTTCAGCTATCCTCTACTTCTCCAGCGATCGTCGTTGGTCCTGGCGACGGTTCGACGATCATCGCCAACCAATAGGTGCGTCATGTCCCACGTAGTCGTTGCGAACTACCTACCGAACAGCACGACCGAGGTCTTCCAAGGAATCTGGAAGCTCACGCGAGCGATGCTCGCGGCTGGCTGGCGCTACAAGGCAAGCGCCGATGCAACCGGCACATCGTCGACCAAGGACACCTCGAGCAACCCTGCCAACGACAAGTGGGCTGTCGGTGGCGGCGTGAACTACGCGCAGGTCGGTGCTCAGGCAGGAACGGCGCCCGTCATCGGAGCTCCTTCTGCGGGTGTCTCCGTTGTGACGGGCGTCAGTGGGTTCACGGCCAACTCGGTAGGTCGCTTCTTGGTGATCACCGGAGCCGTCAACTCAGCGAACAACGGTATCTTCCGCATCACGGCGCAGGCGGGCACCACCGTCTCGATCTTCAATCCCGGCGCGGTCTCCGAAACCACACCGGGCACTGCCACGTGGAAGGAAGTTCAGGGAGGCGCGGCCGCCTCGGTCGCTACCGCAGGAACGAGCGGTGCGTATCCTGGAAGAGCGATCGTCTCGGGGCTGACTGGAATGGTTGCTCCTACGACGTCTCCGCTCAACCGCGGAAGTGCGGGAGATCATCTTACGATCATCGGGGCAGCTAACAGCGCGAACAACGGAACGTTCCGCATCACACGCGTGCTCTCGACCACGCAGGTGGAGATCGACAATCCCAGTGCCGTGACAGACGGCAACAACGGTTCGATCATCTGGGTCGAATCCAGCCCTCTTGCGCAGGCGTACCCTGCGAGTCTTCAAGGCGGCACAGGCACGGGTGCGTGGCTCGTTCTTCAAGGGCCGAGCACCATGAAGATTCCGATCGGCACCAACGTGCCGACGGGCATCTTCGTTCGCGGTGAGAAGGTCACGCAAACGAACAGCGGCGCCACGGGGCGACTCTTGGGCGTTTGCACGGACACTGTCACGGGGCTCGGGTTCGTCGTCATTCAGCCGTACGTCAACGGCACCGGAGGCGGCGCACGTGGGTGGACCACGGGAGGAACGGACACCCTGACCGGTGCGATCTCCGGAGCGACCATCACGACGGCGAACATCACACCCGTCGAGTACGTTCGAGAGATTGTCTTCTGGAAGAACACGCAGGCGAACGGACACATCTTCGCGCAGGTCGTGGATCAGAGCGGCGAGTCTGCGTACCGATTCTCGACGATCGCAGCTACGGCTCCGATCACGAACGTGCTCGCTCCTGGAAGCGGAACGTCGTTCCCGACGCCGGGTTCCTTCACGGTCATCGGCACAGGCAACTCCGCCGCGGCGAGCACCGGCTCTGTCGCTTGGGGACAGTGCACCTCTCCGACGGGACAGGTTCAGCTCCTCTGCGCGAACTGCCTCGAGGACGCGAGCAACGAGGCTGACGGCTCGTGGATCTGGGCACACGGAACGCCAGCGAACGCCAGCTACTCGTACGCAGGCATGTACTTCATGCGTTGCGACGATAGCGAAGAGGGAGACGTCGATCCCTACATCTATTCGTCGTACGACACCGCTTCGTACGGGATGAATCGACTCGTCAACACCTCAGCGAGTCCGACGCAGGACTTCTTCGGTGCGGGTACTACTTCGCACGTTCCGGCGACCTTGCTGTCGCACTTTCGCGGGTGGCGTCGTCGTGGCTTCCCGACAGGAGACGCCTTCCAGGAGTTCTCCGGCGCATGCCTCTTCGGCGTGAACACTACGGCCACGTACGGGATTGGTCGTGTTCAGCACGCCACGCAGGAGCTCATGATCAAAGAGCCCGTCTGGTACGTCTCCGTCAACCCGACGCAGCGAATGCGAAAGGGGACGGCGCGTTGGGTCTTCTTCACGGAGGGCGGCGTCTCGAATATGACGTACGCTTCTGGGCAGTGGGTACAACTTGGAACGGGGTTGTTGAACCCCCTGATCTGCGGGCCGTGGGACGGGCAGACCACTCCTGCGAACGCGTGAGGTAGCGCCGTGCCGAACGTACAAGTCGAAAACTACGCACTCGCAGCCTCGAACGATAAGTTCTCGCTCGTCTGGAAGATGACGCGCGCGATGAAGCGTGCGGGCTGGCGTTACAAGGCGAGCTCCGACGGAACGAACAAGGAGGCCACGGGAAGTCCTGCGGCGGACAAGTGGGGAGGCGGTGTCCAGGTCGGCTCGCAGACGGGATCGGCAGCGATGTCGATCTCCTCTCCTTCCACCTCCGCGTACGGCGGGCGCGCGACCGTTTCGGGAATGTCCGGAGCCAGCTTCACCGCGAACTCGGTGGGCAACTTTCTGACGATCACCGGTGCGACGAACAGCGCGAACAACGGAACGTTCCTCATCACGAACTACATCAGCGCGACCTCGGTGAATATCGAGAACCCGAGCGCTGTGGCGGAGACAACTCCAGGTGGCGCGACATGGACGGAAGTCAGCGCGCTGAACGACGCGTACCCTGCTCTTGGAGCCGGCGCGTGGCTCGTTCTTCAAGGTCCTTCGACGCTGAAGGTGCCGATCGGTACAACGGTTCCGACTGGCACCTTCATCAAAGGCGAGAACGTCACTCAGGCGAGCTCAGGGGCCACGGGAGAGATCGTCGGCGTTTTGACGGACACCATCAACGGCGGTTTCCTTGTCATCGCACCGCGCTTGAGCGGTACGAGCGGCGGTGTTCGCGGATGGAGCAACTCTGCGGCGATTACCGGCGCGGTCTCCGGCGCGTCGATCTCCCCCGTCAGCACCATCGTCGAATACGTGCGCGAGGTCGTATTCTGGAGAAGCAGTACGACGGCGGGGCACATCTACTATCAGTGCATCGACAGCGTCGGTGAAGGAACGACCAACGCGACGAACGGGCGTTTCTCCACGATGGCCAGCCTGGGCACGTGCACGGCCACCGTGTGCCCTGGTGGTGCTAGCGGTGGCAACCCGACAACCAACGGCTTCCCGACGACCGGTACACTTGTCGCTGGCATCGGAACAGGTGGAACGGGTGCGGTTGGAACTGGCACCAACGACTGGTTGAACAACACGAACAGCGTCAACCTCGGGCTCGGTCACGTGCTCGTGGCCAACGCGATCGAAGACACCAACTCGTCGGGCGACGGTTCGATGACGTGGGTTGCGGGCATCCCTTCTGCGGGCGCCGTTCAATTCGTTGGCTGCGGATTTCTGCGTGTCGATGACCAGGAGGACGGCGACGTCGATCCGTATGTTTGGGCCGTTCCTGTGGGGTCGGCGTACTCTCGTTCTCGTACAGGCGGTGGAGGCACTTCTACTGCTGCGGATGGGTTCGGCATCTCCGCAGGCAACCACGTTTGGTACAATGCCGGCAGCTCTTTCTTGGGATGGCGCCGCCGCGGGTGGGGAACGAACGAAGCGTTCTCGGAGTTCAACGCGTTGATGTTGAGCTACTCGCCGACATCCTTCACGACGGGGATTCTTCTTCAGGCGTCAGGCACTCCGGACAAGGTCGCGTGCTCCTTCTCGAGTGTGGCCGTTCGAGAGCCGATGTGGATCGTGTGCTTCAACGGAAGCAACCCTGCCATCAAGTTGCGGAAGGGCACGCTGCGTTGGTGGTTCGCTGTTCAAGGAGGCAACGGCTGCGACACGTACGATGGGCGTCGTTGGATTCAGCTCTCGAGCCAATCGGCGCCGAACGGAGGACCAGCCATCGTGGTGGGACCTGCGGACGGTACGACGATGCCGCTCAACCAGTGAGGTGACCCGTGCCCACCGATCAGGGCGCATCGCAGCGCCGCAGCTACCAGAGCGACAACAACACGCCGATCGGCCAGGGCTCGACGGTTTTTCCGAAGACGTCGTCGGGTGAGTCTTACCTCACGCCGCGAGACTTTGGCCCACCGAGTGGGCACGACTATGGCTCCTCGAACTACCGAGGAACGTCTCAAGTGGGCATCACGTTCATCGGCAACTATCCGAACGAAACGACGAGTGCGCGAAGTCGATCTCAGGTGCAGTCTTCTTTGAACGTCCCACTGACGGCGGATCGTTCTTCAGCTCCTGGACGACAGAAGGAGAGGTACGTCACGGCGCTCAACAGCATCGGCGGCGTCGGCAGTGCGGCGCATGGTGCGTATCTAGGCGCAAGCACCGTCGAGATGTACATGGGCTTTGGCATGCTCGTGCCGACGATCTTCAACACGCCGTTGACGACGTACTACAAGCTGCTCGCGCGAGACAGCGTGACAGGTACCGCTGTTCGTTGGGTCTCGAATCAACTATCGTTGGCGAACGCACCGGCGTCGCCCGACGGCAACCCGTTGCTGGCACCGACCGTCGAAGGCTTCTGGACGCAGTAGGAGAAAAGGATGAATCCGGGCTGGGGCACAGGACCGTGGGCGGGCTTTCCGTGGGGAGGCATTCCGCCCGTTGTCCCCGGCGGTCCGATTCCGAACGCGCCGCCCTTCGACATCTATTGCGTTGGCCCCGGCGGGCAGATGTCGGTCATCCAGACGTACCTCGAGGTGTCGTCTTCTCCAGGTGGTGACTTTGCAATCGACGGCGGGTCATCCGATCTGATCGTCACCTCGAACGACGGCAGTGAAGCAGTTCTGTACATCGACAAGAACGTCGATGGCTCCTTCACGCTCGAGTTCACGTACGCGGGCACGGAGCTGCCTCAGAACTTCTCCGATGTTCCCAACCACCATGTCTTCGTGGGCGTCGTGGACACCGCAGGCCCCGCAGCGGGTCTTTTCTTCTCGCAGGCAGGTATCGCCTACGCGGGAACGAGCACGTCCGCCTTCCAGGTTCTTCCAGGCAGTCAGGACTTCGTATCCGAGGGCGACTACTGGGTCGTTCGCATCGCGGTCAGCGGCTCGACCAACGCCGTCTTCATCTACATCACGAAGCTCGTCGACCTGCTCTCGGGCAAGTCTGAGGAGCTCCGCTACATCCTGCCGGTCATTCCGTACTCGAGCTGCCCGCAGGACACGACGACGGGCACGTACGTCAAGGTGAAGGGCGACGCTCTTCAGCCTTCGCAGATGTACCTCGATACGATCTGCCTCTCGAGCCAGACGCTCGTACCGACAGTTCCGCCCGTTGCGGACCCCGGCGCAGATCAGGCGGTGGTCACGTGCGAGATCATTCGACTCGACGGGTCGGCCAGCTTCGACCCTCAAGGAGCCTCGCTCACCTACAAGTGGCGTCTGATCGACGCGCCGCTTGGAAGCATGTTCGACTTCACGGGGTCCGACGGGCACACGATCCCGTTGATCATTCCGACGGGCTTCACGAACGTCTTCTACTCGACGGCGTTCGGACCGCCCAACGCAATCCCCGTGTCTGTCGGTGACGTTCTTGTTGTCGCTGGCAACGTCTACGAAATCGTCGCGACTGGAACCGACGTCAACGGGCACTACGTTCAGATCACCGACTACCTGCTTCCGGACAGCCTGCCACCGGAGAACTTCAAGATCGTCAAGCAGTCTGGGCTCTCAGGAGCGACGACTGTCAAGCCGACGTTCTATCCGGACATTCCTGGCTTCTACAAGTTCGACCTCACCGTCTACAACGGCAGTCTCTACTCGACGACAGAGAGCGTGGTCGTCAACGTCGTGCAGTCGTTTCTTCCTCGAGGCGTGATTCCCGACCTGCGCTTCGTCTGGAACTACCTGTCCGACTTCTGGGATCTGGTCGAGGACCGTGAGCGCATCGAAGTCGTCTGGGGAGCCCTTGCGCAGATCGCTGCGACGGAGCTCTACACGCTCTGGCAGTCCGAGTACTCGAAGAGCCTTCGAGACATTCAGCGCACCTTCATCCGTCGGTGGCTCCACTACGATCTCGTTCTTCGAGAGCCGTACCCGGAGATCACTGCGATGCGCGTCATCTTCCGCGGCATCGACTCGATCTCGATCCTCAACGCGGGCGGCTCCTACAGCGGGCAGCGCCTCGACATCACGGTCCCGTTCGCCAACGCGCCCGTTTCCGTGACCTTCAGCGGGATCAACCCGCTCACTCCGTCGACGATCGCAACGCAGCTTCAGGCCGCGCTTAGCGCGTTGGACACCCGATTCGTTGTGACCGTCGTTCCTGTGGATGGAACGCACTCGCTCGTTCGTATCTACGCGCCCTTCGGATTCTCAGTTGCGAACACGAGCACCACGTCGCTCTACACGGTGGGAGCGCAGAATCAGGCGCTCCAGGGCGTCTCGGGCATCCTCACCAACCCGAACACGTACAAGCTCGACATCTCGCTTCTCGGCATCGACGTGCGCGAGAATGACGTGCTGGTCGTTCAGATCACCGATCCCGGTGGCAACTACAATCTCGCCGTCCGCATCAACAGCGTCATCGACAGCCCGTCGGACACGCTGCGCTTTCAGCGCGTGTCTCTCAAAGACGCACTGCCGCTGACGGCCTCGACGACGTGGTACATCCCCGCGATCGCAACCTCTACGCAGCTCGACTTCTGGAACGGTCTGGTGACCACCGGAGACGTGGCCGCAATCGAGGTTGTCGACGAGGCCACTGGGCAGATCGACTTCTACCAATCCACCGTCATCGCCGCCATCAGCAGCGCGACGAACACGGTGATGTTCGATCCTACGCCGATCGGTGACTTCCTCGCTGCTCCGCTGCGCTTCGCCGTCATGTTCTGGGGTGCGTACCGACGTACGTACATGCCCATCGAGCCTGTCATCACCGACATCCCGACTCTTCAGCGCGTCATCAACACGCCGAACGAGAACGAAGTCCTACGTCGCAACTTGGACTTCTTCTTGGAGTCCTTCCGCGGCAGCAACTGCATTCGGTTCGATCCGACGATCTGGGTGACTTCGAACCCGATCATCCCCGTGCCTCGGTTGTGGGGAGAGTACAACTACCTCGACAACCGTCCGACGATCGAAGCGAACTTCGGCATCCCCGTCGAGTTCACGCTGGATGACCTCGCGCAGCTTCCGACGAGCATCGACTACCTCTCCGCCGTCCGCGGAATCTGGTACGCGTTCCTCAACGGACCGACGATGTTCAACCTGCGGGCAGGTACCCAGATTCTTCTGGGGCTGCCGTTCGCAGAAGTGGCCGGTACGATCACCGAGATCCGTACGGACTTCTCTCCGACGCAGGGGCGCATCTTGGTGCAGGACACCGACCCGCCCAACCTCGTACGCTCCTATCACTACCCGGCGGTTCTCGCGCTCGAGACCAACCCGTCGACCGGTGTGGCGTACGCCGTCGGTGACACCGTTCAGCCCTTCGCGCCTCTTGTGAAGGGCGCCGATGTCATCGACTACGTCAAGCAGCCGAACTGGTTCCAGGGGTGGATGAACCAGGGCACGTTCTACGAAATCGAGAAGTTCTTCCGTTTCATCGTTCGAGTCGACAGCGCTGCGTTCACGCTGCCCTCGTTGATGTTCGTGCAGAACTTCATCAAGCGCGTCAAGCCCACGTACACCTTCCCGACGTTCATCGTCGAAGCTCGAGTCGCAGACGCGGAAGTCACGACGACAGATCTCTACGAGCAGCAGGGCATTCTCGATCTTCAAGACGGTGCGATGTTCTCCGTGCCTGGCACGGTGACCGCGTTCGATGTTCCCGATCCTTCTCCTGGCGTGCTCGCGGCGCCTGGCGGTCCGATCAACATGCTGACCGGCAACGCCACGGGTGCGTACCAGAACGCGTACGACACCGACACGGCGAGCATGCAGGGAAACACGCTGCCGACGAGCCCGACACCCGACGCGGCGACGTCGTTCGGTTTTGATCGACCGATGACGGCAGACCAGCAGATGGTCGGCATCGCAACAGAGACGTGGGGAGGCGGCACGCCCACCGTCGACAGCGTCTTCCGTTTCGACATCCCTGCCATCGACGACAAGGGAATCACGTTCGGTCGCAAGCACGTCACTTCCGTTCCATCGGCAGGACTCGCGCTCGAGGACCCGGTGACGATGGGCGCGGGAGCGACCTACAACGTTCTCGTGCTCATCTACAACGGCGATCCCGGAGCGACGAGTGACGCATTCCGCCTGCGCATCTTCAAGAATGCCGTGCAGGTCATCGACGTGGCTTTTACGCTCGCGGCGCCTGGCGGAGTGCTACCCTGGGCGACCTTCTTGCCGACGGTGATTCCTGCGATTACGGTGATCGCCGGCGACGTCATCACGGCGTCCCTCGTTCCGGACGGCGGTGGAAATCGCCGTCCTTACTTGCACGATCTGGTCGTGGCCCTCTGCCACGGTACCGTGTTTCAGGTCGACACCATCCTGCCGGCGGGCAACTACTACACGCACAAGTCCCTATGAGCGAACAAGAAGCCCCGAAGAAGGAGTTCAAGCTGCAAGGTCACACGACCTTTCAGGGACTTCCGATCGCTATCGAGAATCGTAAGGGGTCTGTCCGTAGCGGGGTCGACAAGACCACGGGGAAAGAATGGCGTACGGTCATGAAGAACCCGTACGGCTACGTGAAGGGGTCGAAGGGCGCTGACGGAGAAGGCGTCGATGTCTTCCTCGGGCCGCACAAGGACGCGACAGAAGCGCACGTCGTGCACCAGCACAAGCCTTCGGGCAAGGGGTACGACGAGGACAAGGTGATGCTCGGGTTCAAGAACCGGGAGCACGCCATCAAGTCGTACCTGGCGCACTACGACAGTCCGAAGTTCTTGGGGCCGGTGAAGTCGGTGCCGATGGAGCGGCTGAAGCAGCTTCTTTCGTCGGGCAAGAAGCTCGTGAAGATCTCCTCTGCGACATGGTTGGGGTTCCTCGACGAGTTCGGTAAGATTCAAGAGGCGCGAGGCTGACATGCGGCTTTCCGAAATCATCGAGGCGAAGTCCAACCTGCACATCACCGTGCGAGAGCGCGGGAAGATCGTTCGCCGGCACAAGGGCCACAACATCTGGGTCAACCTCGGTCGTGGCTATCTTCCGCAGCTCATCGCGTACCAGTCGCTCCCTGCATCTGGCGTCGTTTCGCCGGTCGTCGCGCAGGAAGATCGTCGTGTTCGCTACCTCGGGTTCGGCATCGGCGGCACGCGACAGCTTCAGCTCACGATCGCGAACAATCCGCCGTACTCGAACTACTACCCCGGTACGAACACGCAGACGGACACGGACGCGACGGTCGTGCAGCTCGAGCGCCCAGTGCGCTTCTCGAGCCCGATTCCTGGCTCTCCGGCGCTTCCGCCGTACGACGCAGGCGACGTGTGGCTCGGGCAGGTTGCTGCGCCGGCGGTGCACAACACGGCGACGTCGGTCACCTTTCAGCGCATTGTTTCGGAGTCGGAGATCAGCTACGGGCCGTTTCTCTCCGTGCCTCTCTCGGAGATCGGTCTGTTCCTGCACTCGACCAATCCGAACTACATCAACGTCTACAACAACACGTTCATCGCATACGACACCTTCGACACGATCTCGAAGACGAGCGCATTCGCCCTCGAGGTTCTGTGGACGATCCGGTTCTAGGAGCGCGGCATGACGACCTTCCATCGCCTCACCGTCCCCACGTACTACGGCGGCCTTCCTGGTGGGTACGACTACATCAACAACGCGATCTCCGGAACGCCTGCGGCGGCCGATGGTGCGAAAGTCGGTGGTCCCAACGCCGGTACGTACTTCGTCGCCTTCGGTGAAGACGCGACGAGCGCCGACATCAATCGTCCGAACAGCGCGCTCGCGCAGAACACCGACCACCTCGACGACTTGATGCATCGAGACATCGCGTCGTTGACGCGGACAGCGGATGTCACTCCAGGCTCTCCCGTTGCGAGTGTCACGATCACCGGTCCCGGCATCTTCGTTGGCGGTATCGGAGACACTCTGCTCGACCTCTTCCACGTCACTGATGCGAACGACGACGACATCGATGTCTCTGGCACCAAGATCGTGGTGTCCTCGATCGGACCCGATGCGCTCGGCGCGGGCTTCTCCGTCGGCAACCTCACCGTGACGTTCAACGTCTCGATCCCGACGGGTCAGACATACCGCATCTACTACGGGCAGCGCGCGAACCTCGCGACGCTTCCAGCAGACGCCTTCATGAACATGCGCGTTCGTGGCGCCGTCGCTGTCGATGCCCAGGTCGAAGAGCTCTTCCGTCAGCTCCATGGAAACGGAGAGGCGTGGAATGCGGCGTGGGACAACACGATCTACGGCCTCAACCAAGGCGTGATCGCAAACGCAGCGGACATCACCACGATCAAGTCTCAGCTCGCGGCTCTCCACGGCAACGCCGAGGCGTGGAACGCTCCGTGGGACAACACCATCTACACGCTGGATCAAGCCGTCAGTACGATCGAGACGCTCCTCGTGTCGCTGCACGGCAATGGAGCCTCGTGGCCGCTCTCGTCGTGGAACAACACCGTCTACGACATGAACCTTGCGCAGATGGAGCTCCCGCCGCTGAACTTCGGTTCGGCGGTCAGCACGGCCGCGTTGAACATCAAGCGTGGGTACTTCTACGCGGTGGACCAGCAGTGGTTCGCAGTCGGTGACGGCGGCAACGACTACCTCGTGACGTCCCCCGACTTCGGCAAGTCGTGGATCAGCCTCGTCGGTCTTCTCGGTGCTTCGCTGCCCTTGATCGACGTGTCTGCACAGACGACGGGCAACGTTCTCTCCATCCTTTGCAGCGGCACTCGTACGGTCTACTCCGGAGCGCGTTCGGCGTACCACACGTACACGTTCGCTTCACACGTGAACGCCGTCAGTCACAGCGTGTCGGATGGACGACTCGCGTGGGAGAACACCGCGGCGTTGTTCATCGCAGCGTACCGCTCGGGCGCCTCCGGCATCTACGTCGACACCTCTCCGGACAGCGTGACGTGGACGGCGCGCGCAGTGCCCGCAGCGTGGAGCGGGTACACGGGAACGGCGGCCACTCCGCAGATGAAAGCGATTCCCGGACGCGTCATCGCAGCCTTCCTCGATGACACCGCGGCGCCGACGGCGAAGATCAACATCATGTACTCGACCAACGGCGGCGTGGGTTGGACGAACGTCCAAGTCAACCTCGACGTCGCGATGTCGGGAGCTACCTCGCACGTCGCGCACCCGACGTACGATCGCTCGACTGGGTACTGGTACGTCCTCGTCTACGACACGATGGCGCAGGTCTCGATGATCTTGCGATCGACCGACGGCGGCGTGTCTTGGTCGAATCTCGTGACGACTCCGACGATCACGGGGTACCTCACGTCGATCGCGGCGCTTCCCGGCTGCCGCGTCTTCCTTTCGAACGACCACCGCGTCATCGTGACGAGCGACGACACGCACTACTACTTGGTCGGACAGAACGTCGAGACCAACACGGTCATCCTCGACTTGCGCGAGGGTGGCGGTGGCCTGATGGTTTGGAACCCCGCGGACAAGACTTCGTGGGCGTCCAGTCGTCTCGGCAACAACTCGAGCTCGTGGGGCGTCATCATCTAGCGAGGGGCCATGGGCTTCACGATTCCCGATCGCGTTGATCAATCGATGACGGGGTCGCAGTTTGTGGCCTCGATCTACCAGAACATGGGGCAGGTGCGAGAAGACGCGATTCTTCAGCAGCTCGCGCTTGGCAATGTCCCGAGCTTCATGCGGATGCCCTTTCAGGTGAGCTTGACCTCGGGCAGTCACTGCGTCGTGCTCGACGTGCTGCCCGACTACTTCTGCATCGGAACGGATGACGACTTCATCCGAATGCCGATGTGGCCACGAACGGCCCAGCTCATCGCGGACAGCTTCGACGCGACGTTGCCCACGCGCAGGGTCGTCGATCAAATCTGGAGGCTGGCCGAGATTCAGGTCACTCCGCGTCCGCTGGCGCCCACCACGCAGATGGTCAGCACCGACGCCTTTCAGCGGCACAACGTCATCATCGAGCAGCAGCGCGCGGGGCGCGCGGGCATGCTTGCGGGGCACAAGAAGGACATCGTCCTCACTCCGCAGCTCGTTCAGCATCCGAAGCACGTCGCCATTTACGGGTGGCACGAGCTCACCGGGCACCCGATTCAGCCGCTGAATCCCGTCAGCCATTCCGACACCTACGTCGACTACAGCCACGGCGTTCGGCTGATCGCTCGAGACGTTTTGCTCGATGGACAGCCCGCGCGGTTCGAGACCATCCTGCAAAGCCCTGATTTGTGCGACTTGGTCAGCGATGAGGGGATATCGACATTTCTGCGGTATCCTACAGCCTAGCCATGCCGCAGATGAGTGCGTACGAGGCGGGGTTGACCCCTGAAGAACGCGAGGAGCTCTACGCGCGCCGCGCGGAGCTGCCCGTTCGACGCTCGATCCTCGGCAACCCCTACACCGTTCGCGGTGCTCAGGCCGGCATGGCGCGGCAGCACCCCTTGGCAGCCATCTTCTTGTCGACGCTTCTAGGTCAGCCGAAGTATGCTACCGCGTTGGCGACAGGATTCGGGTCGGAGCTTGCTCGTATCGTCGCCTCGAAGGGAGACCGATGAGCGCTGCTTTTTCCGTACAGTCGAACGCACGAGAGGCGAACAGCCGTGCAAAGTGGGACCAGCTCTGGAGCGAGGAAGGTCGCTCGAGCTGGCGCGGTCAGGCGTTGGCGGACGTCTACAACCGTATCGTGGAGCTCACGCCAACCGGGTCGTCCGTGCTCGATGTCGGTGGCGGAGTCGGCATCCTTGCCAGCCTGTTGAAGGAGCAGGGCTGCGCGGTGTCCGTTGCAGATCACAGCGCGGCCGCGCTCGCGCAGGCGCGAGAGGCAGGACTGCCGACGTGGCCCGTCGATCTCGAATCCGAAGATCTTCTGCTGCCGATCACCTCCGTCTTCATCGCAACGGAGGTCATCGAGCATCTCTCCGAGCAAGCGCGAGAGCGACTCTTTCGCCACGCCGCCAAGAGCCAGTACTGCTTCTTCTCAGTTCCGAACGATCGTCTCGGTCCGGACGAAGAAGAGCAGCACACGATCAAGTACACCGCGAAGAGCTTCCTCGAAGACTTGAAGAAGCACTTCGAGTTCGTGCGCGTCGAATGCATGGGGCCTGTGCAACCGGACACGCGGGCGCCCGCCTTCCTGCTCGGTGTCTGCGGCTTCCCGAAGAACTTCAAGATGAGCGTGACGCTCCCCGTCCGTGACGAAGAGGCAGACCTCGCGCTCACCTTGGCGTCTTTCCGTGGCGTGGCCGACGAGATGGTCGTCGGTGTCGATCCGCGCACGGTCGACAAGACGTGGGACATCGCCGAGAAGTACGCGGACGTCGTCTTCTTCCTCGAGAGCCCGGAGGGCAAAGGGGAGGAGAAGGTGAAGGCGACCAACGGCGTTCACTTCGGCAACATCCGCAACCAGTGCATGGACCGATGCACCGGGGATTGGATCTTCATGACGGAGGGGCACGAGTACCTTCTGTCCGGAGTCAACGAGCTCTTGTCGCTCGATCGTCTTCCGCAAGAAGTGAAGGTCGTCAGTGTTCTGCGCACGGGCGGTCCGGCGGGCAATCGTCAGCGATGGGGCTTCCCGTGGCTTTGCCGCAACGATCCGAAGATTCGCTACAAGCGCTCGACGCACAACATCCTGTCGTACCCCGAGGGGTACCGTGACGACGTCGGTCTTCCGAACGTGCAGACACTCCACGAGCGTGTTCACGAGCGTGAGGTGTCCCGTGCTGTGCAGCGCCGCGCGCAGAACCGCATCACGCTCATGGACGACTGGCTTCACAACCAGAACGAGCAGTCGCTCTACTACTTGGCCATCGAGTGGCGCGAGCATCACCCGGAGCGCGCGATGGACCGCCTGCGGGAGTTCCTCTCCCTCAAGCGCAACAACGGCCCGATGCGCTACAACGCGCGTCTCGTTCTGGCGAAGATGCTCGCGCAGCAGGCCAAGACCTTCAAGGAAAGCGAGCCGGCGAAGTACCTCGAGCTGATGCTCGAGGCACGGCAGACGCTTCTCGAGTGCGTGTCGGACGACTGGACGCGCACCGATCATTGGGTCTGGCTCGGTGACTTGGCCTTCGAGCTCGATCGCTTCGAAGAAGCCCTTCAGTTCTACCGCTACGCGTCCCTCGGAATCGGACGTCCGCCTTTCACGATGTGGTGGATCGACCTGTCGTACTACTCGTACATCCCGGCGATTCGTCTCGCGATGACGTACGGAGCGCTCCACATGGACCAGGAGGCGCTCTTCTGGGCTCGCAAGGTCTTGGAGATCTACCTCGAAGAAGGGGACATCCCTCAAGAGATGATCGATGAAGCCAAGCAAAACATCACCCTTCTGGAGGAGTCAGGTCATGGACAGCAGTGATATCAACGACAACGTCGAGCTTCTCGGTGGGTACGTCGACATCGAAGTGATCCGCGACGGCCACAACGGCCCCGAGGTCATCGATCGACGTCGCACCCACAACCTCATCGTCAACACCGGCAAGCGACAGCTCTGGCGCCAGGCGACGGGATTGAACGCCAAGGTGTTCCAGTTCCTCCGCATCGGCACCTCGAGCCAGGCGGCGAACTCGGGTCAGACGAACGTCACGAGCCCGGTGACCGGAACGCTCAAGACATGCGACTCGAAGACGTTGCTCTCCGGCACGCGCACCATGCAGTGGGTCATCAGCTACCCGAGCGGTGGCGGTACCAAGAGCGCGACCAACATCCAGGAAGTGGCGCTGTTCAACCAGCACACCTCGCCGGGCGGCTCGGCGCTGATGCGCGCGACGTTCACGTCGGTCAACAAGACGACGCACGACAAGCTCCGCATCACCTACAGCGCTCGCATCTCGTAATGGCCGACGACAACGTCGCTGCCACCGATCAAACGGTCGTGGGGTTGGCGCCGGCAGTGCCCGCGCGCCACCCCTGCGAACGTTGCGGCAGAGAGACCAAAGAGCACACGAAGGACGAGGAGGGACGGCCGCGTCGCATCTGTGCGATGCCTCTTTGCCGGCACGTGCGGCTAGCATAGGAGAGCGGTCGTGGCGCTTCACACCAAGACAGTCGAGTACGCGTTCACCGGTTCGGTCGGTCCGCAAACGGGTGGGTCGCAGCTTACCTTCTCGACGCTCACGGTGACCATCCCGGAGACCTCGAGTCGAACCTTCAAGAGCGTGATCCTCGTGATCATGTACAAGGGTTCGATCACGGCGTTGACGAGCAACACGACTGCGCCGACAGCAAGTTTGCAGCTCGGTGCCGCGTCTGCTTCGAACTACACCGTTGGCATCGACACGTCGGGCGGTGCCACGTACCTCGACATGGGGACGGAGCAGCACTGGATCGACGTCACGACGAACTTCACGACGAACTTCGGCGGCGGCACGACTCAGACCGCGGTCCTCAAGTTCCAGTGCCCGGTGGCGACGGGGAACATCTGCGCGAAGCTGATCATCACCTACGAGTGCGACGACACAAACGACACTCGATGCAAGACGGTGCGCATTCCACTCGAAGGTGGAACGGGCGCGCTCACGGGAAGCCTCACGCAGGTCGGGGGCAGCGCCGAGATTCCGAACCTTTCGACGTTCCTCCCGGAGTCGAGCGTCACGGTGACGGACATCTTCTTCGAGGTGAACATCGCGCTGCGCAATCCGAACGCGAACAGTACGACGTCGCTTGCGCTCGACTCAGAATCGGCCTTCACGCTCGACATTGTCCATAGCGGTGGAAGCAGTTCGAGCGATCAGGGAGTCGAGCGCTGGCTTTGGAAGCGCACGGACATGACGACGAACGCGACGCATGCGTTCAAAGCGTCGTGCAACCAGACGAACGCGAACTACGACATCTCAGTCGTGTTGCACGTGACGTATACGTACACGCACTCTACGAGTACGACGATCTTGAACTCGGTGATGATCCCGTTCGACATCTTGTCGTGGGGGGAGCAAGACATCACTTCTGTTACAAAGTTGATTGCGTACCCGTGCGAGTTCTGGATCGAAGAACCCGGCAGCATCACGATGGTGCAGTCGGCAATCCAAGTTAGGTGCGGGTACCAGATCGAAAGCAACGCGGGAGACGCTCTCGAGCTGAAGGCCGGTGCCCAGGCAGGGTACACCGCGTACGCATCTCCAGACACCGCCGGATTCGTGAAGACGTGGGCGGCCGGAACGCACGTTACACTTCAGCTTCGCTGTGACCCCAGTGCTACTGGTGGCGCAGCGTTTACGATCGCTCGAGGAAAGAACTCGACGTACTTCCAGCTCTATGCCAATGGCACGTTCAACAGCACGTATAACGTGATCAGTTGCACGTACGCCGTGCTCTACTTGAACTACACGAGCGGCAAGCACACCAACGGCGACGGTGTTCACAACAAGACAGTGTTCTGGGCTGGCTTCAACGACGTGTACAACGTCGGAGCTACGAACGACGTGTCGGTGACCGGGTTCGCGCTGAGCGAGTCGACGTCGTGGTGGAACAACGGGTTCGTGCCGCTCTACAAGACGACGCAGCACGACGGCTTCAACTTCACCTTTCAGTATCAAGGCGGTGAACTCCTTGGCAACGGATGGGGAACGGCAGCGGCGTGGGTGAACCCGAACTTCACGACGTTCCACGACCCTGGCTACGGTGCGAATCGCAAGCAGTGGGATCGTTTCTACAACGACCCGGATACGACGCGAGCAAACCCCCTCGTGACGCGCACATGGAGAACAGTAGGCTCAGTGCCCGGAGGTTCTTCGACTGCGCTCATGTTCTACATGACGTACCACTCGATCGTGTACACGATTCAAGGCATCGTCCGTGGGTACACGGGAGCGGGGTCTGGCATCACTGTGAACGCCCACCGCTCGGACACCGGAGAGCTGATCGCTACGACCACGACAGCGAGCGGCGGCTCCTTCTCGATGTCGTGGTATGACAACACCATCCCGGTCTACACCGAGGCGTATCAAGACGCGACGCACCTCGGAAGATCTGCCAACGCGACGGCGGTCTGATGCTCTCTCCGATCTCTCCCGGTCTTCAGATTCCTGACAGCGTTCTTCACGACACGCTGCAAAGCGGCGACATCTTGAAAGAGGTGTCGACTGTCGACGGCCGTCATCTGTTGACGATCTTCCGAGAGAAGACGGGCAAGGGAAGACTCTGGTTGATGGTGCGCGATCGAGAAGATACGAGGCAGCACCAGAACTCCGTCATGCTCGACGTGGAGCGTGCCTCGGTTGCCGTTCGTCACATTCGAGAGGCCGTCGGCTCGTTGAAGGTGGGGCACTCGGTGGCACTCATGCCGCAGCAGTTCAAGTTCAACGTTCGCGAGGCCAACGAGATTTGGCAGACGATCTCGAAGTGGATCGAAGAAGAGCTCACGAGGGAGTGACCCATGGCTGGCTTCACCGGATACGACGATCTCATCAACCAAATTACGACCAACGGTCAGTACGACGATGGGCAAGGCTTCAAGGTCGGCTCTGCGATGCAGGGAGCTGGCTCGTGGCATCGTCTGTGGATCGCTGCTGGTCTTCCTGCGGCTGGAGCGGAGCCGGCGACAACGCCCGGTACGTCGTACTCGGGGTCGACCACCGCGATCACTTTTGCGAACGTCAGCACGAAGCAGCGATACCTTCTGTCCTTCGGCGCGTGCGCCACGCAGAACACGATGCTGATGGTCTACGATCGCCTCGTAGGCGTCAGCGGTATCTCGACAGCTTCGACAGGAAACAAGACGGTCAACAGCACCACCCTGCCGCGGTACACGAGTGGCACGAACGTGCAGTGCTGGCTCGAGGTCACGACCGCTTCTACGACCACCATCGCGACCGTCAACTTGAGCTCGTACACGGGTGACGTGAACGGCGCGAGCCAAGTGGGAGGCAACATCAGCTTCCCCGCGGCTGCTACGGTGAAGGACTGCGCCATTGGCCCCTTGCCGATCGCTGCCGGCGACAAGGGCGTCAAGAGCGTGCAGGTCGGGCTCAACGTCGGCACCGCGAACACCGCGGGCGTCGTGAACGTGGTGCTCATTCGTCCGTTGGCGTACTTGCCGTTGATTGCCAACCAGTGGAACGAGCGAGATCTTGTTCTTCAGATCGCGGCGCTTCCGCAGATCTTCGATGGAGCGTCTCTTTCGTTTTACGCTTTGGCTACTGCGACGACCGCGACGAACTTCTGGATGAACCTGCGTACTGCGTACAACTGACGTGGTGAAGCGTGGCTGGTCAAAACTTCTTCGGAGGCGTTCGAGGTAACTTCACCGGCACGGACGGTGGCTGGTACCTCGCGTTCAAGAAGTTCTCTCCGAGTCAGCCCGATACTGTCGCTACGAACACAGGTCACTGGTATCGCGAACCGAACACGCACTCGGCGTCGATTCGTGACTCATTTCCTTTCAAGCGTGCATTCTACGATCGTCCGCTAGCAACAGGTGTCGACGCTGGACTCCTGTCCACGCTGTCCATCACGGACAAGCTTGTTCTCAGCAGTGTGCCGCTTGGGTTCAAGGACACCCTTGCGGTTGTCGACGTTCTTGTCGTTGAAGACATCCGCTTCACGATCACCTTCTCGAGCGGGAACAGCGCTTCTCTCTTCGATGTTTCGTTTCCGATCAATCGGTTCGTCACGGCAGACACTGCGTCGGTCACGGACTCGGTGGCTGTCGATCGACAAGAGTTCCGCTCGAGCACGGACACTGCTTCGGTCACGGACTCAGTCACTGCGACGAAGATCAGCTCGGGTACCACCTACGATCGAGCGGCAACGGACACTGCGAGCGTCACCGATTCGGTAGCGCGCGACAAGCAAGCCTTCCGTACTGTCTCGGACACTGCGGCGGTCACGGACTCGGTAGCGCGAGATCGACAAGTCTTTCGCGCAGTCTCGGATTCGGTTTCATCTTCGGACACGGCGGCGCGGGACAAGCAGGCGTTTCGTGCAGTCTCGGACACGGCGGCGGTCACCGACTCCGCTGCTCGAGACAAGCAAGCCTTTCGCGCCATCTCCGATACCGCGGCGGTCACCGACACGGTTGCGCGCGACAAGCAAGCGTTTCGAACAGTCAGCGACACTGCGGCAGTCACCGACTCCGTCGCGCGCGACAAGCAGGCGTTCCGCGCGGTCACGGACACCGCCTCCGTAGCGGACACACTTGCGAAGACCGCGCAGTGGAATCGCGTGCCTTCGGACACGGCGTCGGTCACCGACACTGTCGCGAGGGACAAGCAGGCGTTTCGCGCGGTGTCCGACACCGCATCGGTCACCGATACGATCGCCAGGGACAAGCAGGCGTTCCGCGCGGTCACCGACACGGCAGCCATCACCGACGCGGCTGCGCGCGACAAGCAGGCATTCCGAGCCGTAACGGATACGGCTGCTGTAACGGATGCTCTCTCGAAGAACGCGCAGTGGAACCGAGTACCTTCAGACACGGCGACGTCGACAGACACGCTGGCGCGGGATGTCCAGTACGCACGATCAAGTAATGACACTGCGGGCGTCACCGACTCGGCTTCTGTTGCGCTCATTCGTCAGATCACCGTCACGGTCAGCGACACCGCGAGCGTCACCGACTCTCTCGTTCGGAACGTCCAGTACATTCGAACGGCGTCGGATACTGCGGCGTCTTCTGATTCGGTCGCGCGTGACAAGCAGGCATTTCGAGCGATCACGGACACCGCGACCGTCTCGGACACGGCTGCTCGAGATAAGCAAGCGTTCCGCACCGCGGCTGACACGGCGACTGTCTCTGACACGACGAAGAAGGACGCTCAGTTCTTGCGCCTCTTGTCGGATGCGCCGACGACTTCGGACTCGGTCGCGCGTGACAAGCAAGCCTTTCGCTCGGCGAGCGATACCGCGTCTGTCACCGACACGCTGCTTCGCAGCACGCAGACGAACCGAGTCGTCACCGACACGCTCGCAACAACCGACTCAGTTGCACGGGACGCTCAGAAGTTCCGTACGATCTCCGACACCGCGAGCGTTTCAGACTCCGTCGTTCGGCTGAAGTACGGCTTCTATTCCATCTCCTTGAGTGACACCGCGACGGTGACGGACACCGTTGCGAGAGACAAGCAAGCGTTCCGTGCTGCTTCGGATGCGCTCTCGGTCACTGACTCGATCACACGAGATCGACAAGTCTTCCGTGCGGTCACTGATACCGCTGCGCTCACGGATACGTTGCTTCGCAACGTCCAGTACATCCGTACGATCACCGACACAGCCAGCGCAGCAGACGCAGTCGTCGTTAGCAAGGCTGGCGTCATCCTCATCAGCGCGAACGACACGGTCACTACGAGTGACGGCGTCGTAAGAAGCACCCAGTCCATCCGAGCAACGTCGGATAGCGCCTCCGTCACGGACGCTGTCTCGGCATCGGTCCTGCGGCAGATCGATCGCACTGTCAGCGATACAGCGTCTGTTTCCGACTCCGTTCTTCGCGGAGTCGAGTACTACCGCCCGCGCACGGACTCGGTTTCTTCTACTGACGCCGCCTCCACCAGTGCGACGTACAACAAGACGTCGACGGATTCGATTGCGGCGTCGGATACGGCAACGGCACTTCTTGCCAAGACGTACCTTCGCACCGCTTCCGATACAGCCGTGGTTCTCGACAGTGTCTCGAAGACGGTCGAGTACAACAAGCCCGTCACCGACGCTGCTTCGACGTCAGATGCGCTTACGACGGCGCGCGTCGTCAACAAGATCGTCTCCGATTCGGCGTCCACGACGGACGCAGTTAGCGCGCAGAGCGCGGGCTTCTTCAACATCGTCGTTTCGGACACGGCGTCCGTTTCGGACACGCTCAACAAGGATGTGCAGTACCGCCGTTCGTCGACGGATACTGCGGCGGTCACCGATTCGACGGCGAGAGACAAGCAGGCATTCCGAACGGTCACCGACACTGCGGCAGTCACCGACTCGGTGAAGAGAGATCGTCAGGTCTTCCGTTCCTTGTCGGACGTTGCGACGGTCACCGACACTTCAAAGCGCGATGCGCAGTACGCACGCGCCGCTTCCGATTCTTCTAGTGTCACCGACGCGACGGCTACATCGAAGACGGCGTACCGCGCGGCAAGCGACACGGCGTCTGTCACGGACCAGGCGAGAGTCATCGTCGATCGATTCCCGCACGATGCGGTCGCGGTGGTCGACACGATTGCACGTCGTGTCGACTTCTATCGTCCGCTCACTGATGCAGTCGGCATCACCGAGTCGATTCAAGCGGGAACGAGCAAGAGCGAAGACATCTCTCTTTCAGACTCGATCGCTGTCTCGGATGTAACGAGTCGCTCGAGCTCCAAGAACATCAGTCGATCGGACGCGGTCTCGGCGACGGACTCGCTGAAGAAAGATGCGCAGTACCTCCGCAGTAAGACGGACGCGGTCTCGGCGACGGATGCAGCCCTTCGTAGTACGCAGACGTCGAGGTCGACGTCAGATGCCCTTGCAACGAGTGACACGCTCGTTGTTCAGCCCTTCCGTTTCTTCACTGTATCGATCGCAGACGCTGCCTCGGTGACGGACTCGTTGGCCGAGACGGAGGTGAAGGACGTCTCTCTATCGGACAGCATCACGACCTCAGACGTCTTGCTGCGCAAGGTCGAGTACGTGCGCGCAGCCGTCGAAGCTGCAACCGTCAGCGACTTTACGAAGACGGATGCCTACCGGCTGCTTCTCGTCTCCCTCTCCGACAGCGTGGCTGCTTCTGATGCGATCGCGTCAGGTCGAGAGCTCTTCCGTAAGGCTTCGGATGCTGCGGCGGTGGCCGATACGCTTGCCCTCGCTGGCCTCTTCGAGCGCCCGCTGAGCGACGTTCTCGGCATCCACGACCTCGTAGGTGAGCTGCCGGGATTCGTGCCTCCACACGCCACGGGGAAGCCCGGACCGACCGTGGGCGCCCCCTACCTCGCAGGAGGTATTCGATCTGGGGTGGAGTCGGCTGAGCAGTTGGCGGACCCTCGCGCAAATCGCGCTCTTCCGCCTGCGATGCAGCCGCAAAATCGCGTCAGAGCCACGAAACCATCAGGAACGTAGGCGCCGGGGGCTAAAAAGAAGGGGGTCACCCCTTCTTCGGCACGAACCAGCCCTCGGGGAGCTCGACCGTAAGCAGCTTGGTCTGCTCATCGCTCTTCCAGTACGGCGCGCAGAGCGCGAGCAAGTTGCTGCCGCAAATCATGAGGAGGTCGTCTCGTCCTCCTTCGCGCATGAAGAACGCAGGCGCTTGGTAGACCTTCGCCAGGGGTTCTTGCCATCCGGCCAACGTTCGCGCGAGTACGGGCACCGTGTAGTAGCTGTCCCCGATGCAGACGTTCGGTTGCTCCTTTTCCCAGATGGCCTCGACCTCCTCCTTGGTCCACGTAGGCTCCCCCACGATCTCTTTCAAAAGCAGCGCGTCGAGAACTCCGACTTCTTTGCTCTGCTCTTGGGCAGCACGTACGACCTCGAGAATCTTCTGAAACGGCTCGGTCGTGCTCGCTGTCTCGAACGTGTGCGCGCTTTCGATTCCGGGAAGAGAATGAGCCACCACGATCGAGCACAAGTCCGTGCCGAAGGTGTAGACGTCTCCGTCACTCATCAGAACGGAGAGCGGCTCACGAGGTGCTTTGGTGCCGTCGTTGTAGCGGCACAGGTTCTTGAACCATTCGAGTGTGTCCATTCGCCTCCAAAGAAGAAGGCCAGGTACCTCGCGGTACCTGGCCACCCTTCATCCGAAGTCATCGGGGCGCGGCCACCGGGCACCAGGCCACGGCGGAACGCTCACCCCTTCTTCTTGGCTTTTCCCATGGCCACCAGGGCGTCCTGAATGCCAGGAGCCTCCTCGAGCGCAGCGGCGAGCAAGTCCTGCGTCGACGCTTCGATGTTCTGCTGGAGCCCGACGACGACCAGCCCCATGCAGACGGCGACCTGGTTGCGGAGGAACTCGAGCTCGTCCAAGATCTCCCGCTTGTCGTCCTTGGCGGACTTGGCGACCTTGGCCTCGAGGTTGCCGATGGCCGTCAGCACGGGCGTCAGGTCGACGCTCGCGGCAACCGTCGGGACAGGGGCTGCGGGTTGAGGAGCCGGGGCCGGAGCGGCCGCGGCGGGTGCCCCGTTGTTCTGCGGCGTGCGACGAAGCTGGCGCTTGCCTTCGGACGGAGCTGCTGCCGTCGGGGCCGGAGCGGCTGCCGCGGGCACCATTGCTGCCGGCATCATCGGGGCAGTGGCGCCGTTGACGTGCGCCGGAGGCGTGAACGTCGGCTGGGGCGCGGCCGCGGGTGCCTCGGGAGTGCCACCGGCACGGTCGAAGTTCTGGAGCGCCTTGAGAATCTCCTCGGCCTGCTTCTCCGTCGGCATTCCCATGAAGGCGACGTTCTGGTCGTCGCTGTTCGTCAAGCCGAGGGCGCGTGCGAGGTTGCGCAGAGCGAAGCGGCCGGCGCGCGTGAGAAGCACGACGTCACGGGGAGCGTTCTGCGGGGTCAGCGAAGCGATGGGGCTGGTCATGTCGTTTTCTTCCTCTTGAGTTCGATCAACTGCTTTTTGATGAATGGTTGCATCTGCTCGTTCTCGACCAGACACGCATAGACTTGTGCGTCCACGCACCCGTAGCAGGCACGTGGGTCACCCGTCTTTGCGGGGCAGACGAGCTGACTTCGAAGCCTTGCCCAGTACTCGATGACGAACGCCATGATGGCGTCTCGCCACATGTTGACGATGAAGTCGTTGAACTGGTCTTGCTGGGGCTCCTCGAGTCCTTCGAGTAGAGCGATGAGCTGCTCCTTCGAGTACGTCGGCACGACAGGAATACCTGCTCGCTGGCACACCTGGAGCAGCTCGGTGTGGTTGCACTTCTCCCAGCTAGAGGGCGAGTAGTTCTCCAATCGGTGGTACCTCCTCTTGCGTGTTCCAGAGGAACACCTCGGTCAAAGGCGGACCCTGTCGCTTCTCGACGATGACGATCATGTGCTGCGAATCGTCGATGCCACAGGCATCCTTCACGCAGTCCTCCAGCAGCTTGATGCGGTTGCTGGCGTCGAGAGTCTTGTACCTGTTTTTCGTCTTCTTTGGCCAGTCCTTCGTTTCGAGACGGTCGAAGTGCAGACGGAAGTACACCACGTACGGTTCGTTTTGTCGGACCTTGGCGATCATGAGCGGGTAGCTGCGTGCTATGTACGAGACCGTTTCGTTCTTGTACTTCTGTCCCTCCTTCGTTAGGGACCGCCCGCCGCCCGCTCGATTGAAGTACGCGTGGTTGGCAGATGGGGGCAGCCCCGGAATCCTCATGTGGATCATGCTTACCTCGTGATTGGCTGAAACCGTCGGCCGCGCCGGGGCATGTTGTTTTCGTGCACGCCTCCTTCGATCTCTTGCCGGCGGATCTCCACTTGTCGTGAGATGACTGTCATGTTCCTGTCAGCGATCTCGAGCATCGCTTTCAAGCGCATCTTGTATTGGGTCATCCGCTGCACCTGGAGAAGTGCTTCTTGGTACGATGGATGAACGAGAACCTTGTTCTTCAGCTCGTCGCTGGTGAGCTTCTCGGCCTTCGACAGGAGCTTGTTCTCTTCGTAGAGACCGTCCTTGATGGCGGCCTCGGTGAGATCGAACGTGTTCTTCGCCTCGAGGAGAGCTACCTCGACGCTTGCGAAGATGGGCGTCAGGTAGTTGAACCACGCAAGCTGCTTGGCGTACAGGTCCGTGTACTCCTTGCTGTTCGTCGTGGTCAGGTTCTCCCGCGTGATGACGGGGAGCTCGAAGTTGGGTTTGGGCTGGTCCGTGACTCCCATCTTGACGAGCTCCTCTTCGATTGCGGTCTGCGTGGCGAAGGTGTCCGCGATCTTGTCGAGCTTCGACTGCGGTGCGCCCACGCCGAGGGTGATCTGAAGACCACCCCCGTTGTTCACCGGCGTTCGCTCCTGCGTCATCTCCTGCTCCTTTCGAGTACGAGCCCGACGAGGCTGCGCAGGTCATCGAGCGTCGCGTTGTTGTCGATCACGGAGTAGAACTTCTCCGGAGGAATCAGGAGTTGTTCAGTCTCACTGGCGTGCTGAGCGGACGCTCCCTGAAGACCAGCACCGGGGCGGTTGATCTTCCAGACGATGCCGCCTGCTGCACGGATGGCGTCGATCTCGTTGAGGAAGCGAACGTCGGAGATGACGACGTCCGTCTTCGGCTTCACCCAGTCCAATTGCGACTCGAACTGCGACAGGAAGCGCACGCCGGACTTCGCGTCGTAGTAGAAGCCCCCGTCCTTGAGGATGCGCGCCACGCGCAAGGCGTAGTCGACCCACACGTTCGGGTAGCAGTTCCGTCCGTACTCCGTCCCAAGTTGCTGCAAGGCGTACCTCGGTGTGAGGAACATCTCGCTGTTCAATCGGGCGAAGTCCCCGAAGACCTTTCTGGCTTCCGTATCGTAAGCCACGGCAGCCTCCTCTTCGGTATCGAAGCGCCCCAGGTTCTTCGTCTTACCGAAGGCCGTGAGCTTGGCGCTCCACTTGTTCCGATCGGTGTCGAGGCCGACCCCCTTGAAGACGGACGTCCCGCCTCGTCGTTTCTCCTCGTTCGCATGGTTCTCTGCGTGCGTGCAGTAGCGCAGGTTCTTGCGTCGGTTATCGAGCCCGTCTCCGTTGACGTGGTCGATGACCATGCCTTCTGGGGCCTCCCCCATGATCAACTGATGGAGCTTTAGCGAGTCGGTGGTTCGACGTACGTACGCCGTGCGCTTACCTTGTTCCTTGCGGTTGATGCACCACTTGTGCTCCAGCACGACGGCGAGGTCATCCTCGTCGATGAGAGTGTGCGCATCGTCGATGGGCAACCAGATCGAACGAGGAGGCGCCGTAGGGTACGTGAAGCGGTCGGAGCGCGGATACCTCTTGTCCGGCTTGTTCCTCTCCGCGCTCGGCCCCCAGAGCTGCTCGTCGGTGAAGGCGAAGACGTCCTTGCAGATCCGCTTGAGCGGGTCCGCAAGCGCGACCTTCACGAAGCTATGGTCGCGGACCAAGAAGTCCGCGACCGTGTCCTTTCCGCTGCCCGCTTGGCCGCAGAGTCCGATGATCATCGTCGGCCCGTGTACCCAGACGTCGACGCCGTGAACTGCTGCTTCCAGCCCCAGTCGTCTTGAACGTACTGCGCGAACTCGCTCTCGGAGATGAAGATCTCGTCTTTGGTGCACATCTCCAGCATGCGGATCACACGATCGTAGTCCTTGGTGTGGTCCTGCGGTTCGACGAGGACGATCTGCCGACGGATCGCTTTGCCATCCCGCGCTTCTGCGAGCATGCGATCGAGCTCCTTGATGGCGTCTTCGCGGTAGCCCTTCTGAGCGTCGAGGAAGATGTTGCGATGCTCGTCGCGGTTTTTCTTCAGCACGGTGAGGAGCTCGTCCTTCTTGACCGTCACTCCTGCCATTCCATCGTTGCTCATCATCATGTTCATTCTCCGTTCGATTTGACGCCAGGCCCGTTCGTCTGCGCGGGCCTGGCGGTGAAGTACTTCGTGTAGTGCTGGGACGTTCACGACGGTAGGACTTTGCCTGCCAACCGCTGGAGCTCGAGCTTGCGCTCTTCGTCTTCCGTCTCACCCGCGAGCCATGAGATGGCGTTCGACATGCGCCACATGGTGTTCCCCGGCGGCAGCAGCTCGACGTCCGGCTCGTTGAACTTGGAGATCGCTTTGTCGAGCTCTCCCTTGTTCATGAAGCGCTTGAGCATGTCGAGGACGCTCTTGCGACTCGCGTCGTCGAGCTTCCTCTCGTGCGCTTTGCGAACGTGCGCTTGCATCTCTTCGATGCGGGATTCGGCGAGCTGTCCGATGACCATGTCCTCGACGCCGGAGAGAACGGTCTTCATGTCGAGCTTCTGCGTGCGCACGGACCAGTCGACGTCCTCGGTGAGGCGCTTGCCGAGATGGACCTGACGCATGCTGGTCTCGCCGATCATGCCGTTGAGGCAAACGAGGCGGAGCAGGAAGAAGCTGACGTTCAGCGCCCCGTTGCCGAAGTCGCTGTTCTCGAAGGTCGCGCCGTACGCCATGATCTCCCCGGCCACCGGCTCGTAGACCTTCGGGATGAGTGCCTGGATGCTGACCTTCGTGTCGGTGACATACCCCTCGTAGGGCAACGCGCCGACCTTCGCGCAGGAGCGCGCGAACGCGTCGACCAGCGGGCGTGAGTCGAGGCGGCGGTACCGATCCGAGAGGAAGCCCCGTGCGTCGTCGTTGACGATTCGCACGAGCGCCTTCTCGTCGACGTGCCCGAGGAGCTCGTTGAAGTTTGATGCGAGGAGCTCGATCCCCCAGCTCCCCTTCTCCATCAGGTGGTTCACGAACACCATCGGAATCTTGGCGCGCTCGGCGGCCTGTCCGAGAGCATTGCGGTGAAGCGTGACCGCCGTGTCGTCCGGCAGGAGCATTTGCAGCCTGTCCCCGGTCTTCTTGGTCGCGAGCTCGAACTCGAGCTTGTTGACCTTCACCAGCTTGTCGACGGGCTGGAGAGTTTCGACGTACTCCATCACCTTTGCGGCGCGGCTGCGCCCACGTGTGATGATCTCCTCGAGGCGCGCGCGCCCCTTGGACGGAATGGCAGGAACCGGACCCTGCGTGAACGCGGATGCGTCTGCTTCGAACATCGCCATCTGTTGCATCTCTCCTCTCTATCTGCGGCCGAGAATCGGTTGCGGCCGCCTGTTCTGTCGTTGCGGTGTCACGGTTGTCGGGTTGCACGTCCAGGCGTACTTGCACCACCGGCAGTGCTGCCCTTCCTCTCTTTCGGGTAGCTCCTCCTTGTCCGCCATCTCGAGGCACTCTTTCGCGCGCTGCTCGAGACTGCCCCACAGCCTCTCGTTGAAGCGAATGAGGAACGGAGTCACCGACGGCGTCATGTTCTGGTTGCCCTTGTTCCAGTACAAGAACCACATCAGCGGCAAGTCGAGGCACGCCATGTAGACGTGCGCCTGCTCGACATGTTTCTCCTTCGGCTTCTTGAGCTTGTCGAAGTCGTCGGGAGAAGCCGACTTGATCTCGAGCCCGACGCGAAGAATGGGGGATGCGGTGTCATCGTAGAAGGTGAAGACGCCATCGCAGCTCGACGTGATGCAGAGCCGCTTGGCGATCTCAGTGTCGTTGACGGACACTTCTTCTTGGAAGTGCAGCTTGCCTCGACTGTGCCTCGACATCAGGTCGAAGTCCTTCTGGAGCATGCTGTGGATTGCATGACCTACGTTGAACCGCTTGCGGAAGGGCAGTGGAACTGCTCCCTTCTTCTCTGTGTTGAAGAGCGAGTAGACCACCTGCCGTTTGCACGTGCAGAGCTCGGATGCATGGATGCCTGCGGCTCGGGTGTGGCTGTCGTCCGGGTAGTTCTCGAGGAAGTCCTCGAAGATCCGTCCGAGTTGCATCGCCTGTTGTTCCATCAGAGCGACGCCAGGCTGCTGAAGATCAGCGATTTTTGTGAGTTGCACGCCAGTCCTCGTAGGGGATGAGCACCCACTTGTCTTCTTCTCGAAGGGTGCCTCTGTTGACGAACGTGATGACGAAGGCTGGCTTCTCGCCAAGGCCACACTCGCCACGAATCTTGTCGAGCTCCCGTCGTGTGACGGTGTACTGCTTCGATCGCGTGGTCTTGGACTCGATCCTGAGCTCTCCCTTCTTTCGAACGTCTCCTTTGGCCCAGGGCAGTGCGCCGGAGTTCTTTTGTTGCTTGCCCCCGACGTCCTCCGCGATCCCCTTCTCGGTGCGGCGCGCGCGTTTCAGCATGCGTCGTGACGGTGTGCCAAGCCCCTCTTGTTCTGGTCGGGAGAGCACTGCCTGAAGAAGTTGGCTCGGGTCGTTGACGTTGAACGGTCCGATGCGGTCTTGGACGCCCTCCCCGACGACGTCCACGTAGACGCCGTCGGGTTGCTTGTCGAGCCGAACGGTCAGCGGTAGGTGCACAGGTGCCCCGCAGCCGCCAAGATCTCCTGTCGAACTGCGAGTTCGAACTCGACGTTCGACTGCAAGTCTTTGACGAAGGTATCGACGCCGGGGATCTTCTCGCGCAGGATCGCTCCATCTTCCTTGCGTACGACGGACAGCATGCCCGCCTTTTCTCGGATGACGCCTTGCGAGACACCGGCTTGGACGATCGTGTGGTAGTCATCCAAGAGACGCTCGTAGGTGAAGTCGGCTTCTCCACGAATGCCGTCGTGCGTGCCCGCCTTGCCCTTGCTGATGTCCCACTGAAGCGTGCGTCCGAGCTGCTCGCCTTTGTTCTCGCCGCTCTTCTGGCGGAGCTTCTCACCCGGCCAGATGAGCACACGCAGCAGCGCAGCGTGACGAATCGCCCAGGGCATCACCTCTTGGTACTGCTTGATGTACTTCTGCATCGCCGACGGCGCGTTGGCGCGGTCACGGTTGGCGCGGACTTGTCCCGTGGCCAAGATCGCGGTGTGGTTGACGCCTTCGATTCCGAGCGTCAACGGGTGGTACCGCTTGGTGAAGCGCGTGAGAACGCTCGCGCTCGCAGCCTGTTGCACGTTGTCCTCGAGGCTCTCCGTTCCGGCTTCTGCGCCGCTTTGGAAGGAGTTGATGGAGTCGATGCCGATGATGCCGAACTCCTTGGATGCGAAGCAGTCGAGGATGATGTCCAGCACCTTCTCGCCGGTGTCCCCGCGGATGATGAAGAACTCGCCGGTCTGCGACTTGAAGGACTTGATCTCCTCCTTCGTGTAGAGAGGAAGCCCTCGACCTTCTCGGATCTCTTGCGCTTGGTCGATCATCTCGTCCGGAATGGCGATGTCGACGCCGCAGTGGCGCATGAAGAAGTAGTCGGGGAGGAACTCGATGGGAGCGAGAGCGATCGCCGACGCGTTCCCGAAGATGCGTTGGTGCATCGCCATCGTGCGGTAGAGCAGCATCGTTTTGCCGGCGCCGTCCGGTCCGGAGATGACGCTCATGCCGCCGGCGGGGAAGCCGCCTCCAAGATCGATGTCGAGCTGCATGCACCCCGTGGGGTAGCGAAGGATGTAGGGGTTCGGTACTTCGCTGGCGAAGCAAACGACCTTGTTCTTGGCCTTGGCGTTGATCTTGTTCACGAGCGCGTTGATGCGCTTCTTCTTCTCGAGGATGTCGTCTTTCTTGCTCATGATCTTCCTTTGGGCAAAAGCGCAGCTCGACACCCCCAGGTGTAGCGGGGTGTCTGCGGCAGTCTTGTTCCTTCTCGCTCGAGCTACTTGCTACCGGTGCCGGGGATGCCCTCGAAGGGCTGGGTGCCGCAGCTCGAGCAAATCAACAGGTTGCCCTGCCTCTCCACCTTGCCGCCGCACATCGGGCAACCCTGGGCAGCTCGCTTCTCGAGCTTCTCTTGGTCCTGCCCCGTGGTCTCGTCTACGCCGTACTTCTGCATGGGTCTCGCTCCGTGTTGCCCCAGGTGCTCCTGGAGGTTCTTTTTGAAGTTCTTCGAACGAGAGAAGGATACCCGCAACGCGGTGACTTCGCCCTTCATTCGAAACTTCCCGAGGGTAGGCAGATAGACGCGTTCTCCACGCAGGAGGTCGTGGACGATCAGCCTCAAGAACGTCGAGGTGATCGCCGCAACTTCCTGCGTGGAGTAGTTCGTCACGGCTGCGATGCGCTGGTCGAGTTGCTTCTTGTTCACTTCGCATCCATCCAGCTTTTGCCCTTACCGATGGAGACCTCGAGTGGAACCGCGAGCTTGGTCGGCAGCGAGTCCTCCATGATCTCCTTGATGACCTTCAGGCACTCCTCCGTCGTCTCCTCTGGACCTTCGAAGGCGAGCTCGTCGTGAACCTGAAGCAGCATGTGGAAGCCGTACTCGTCGACGAGGTTGGCTTGATCGCAGAGAATCATGGCCATCTTCACGACGTCAGCCGCAGTGCCCTGGATCGGAACGTTGGATGCTTGCCGCTCTGCACGCCAGCGGATGTCGTTCTGCGTGGAGTTGATCTCGGGCAGGAAGCGACGACGTCCCAACAGCGTGTACGCGTACCCCGTTTGCCGTACAACGCCGATGCTGTCCGCGTAGAACTTCTTCACCGCAGGGTAGCGGTCCATGTACCTGTTGATCAGGTTGATGGCCTCTTCCTTCGTGATACGCAGGTCGTTGGCGAGCTTCTTCTCCTTCATGCCGTAGTTGAGACCGAAGCCGATGGTCTTGACGTGCTGCCTCGCCTCCAGGCACTTGCGGTAGTAGTCCGTCATCTCCGCCTCGGGCAGCTCGCCGGCTTTGACCTTCTTGTCGACCTTCTTGGCCTTCTCCAGGTCTTCGTACGGGATGTTGAACACGAGCGAGGCGTTGCCCATGTGGATGTCCCATCCCTTGAGGAAGATGTCGATCATGTCCTTCTCGAGGGCCGCGGCAGCCAGCAGACGCATCTCGAGCTGCTCGTAGTCGGCGACGATCAGGTTGTTCCCCGGCTCTGAGATGAACGCACGGCGGATGCGGTACTTGTCCGTGTCGGGGCGCGGGATGTTCTGGCAGTTGATCTCCGAAGAGGAAAGACGACCAGTTCGCGCGACGTCTTGGTTGAACTTGTAGTGAACGCGCCCCCACTGGTCGAGGTGGTCACGGATGCCGTCGATGTACGTGCCCTTCAGCTTGCTGAGGTCACGCTGTTTGAGCATCAGCTCCGCAACCGGGTCTCGGTACTCGCCCGCTAGAAACTCGAGCGTGTCGAAGTCCGTCGACGGCTCTTTCTTTCCTGTCTTGCCCCCCTTGGTGAGCTTCAGGGGACGGTACTTCTTTTCCTCGAAGAAGTACTGGCGAAGCTGCATCGAGCTGTTGGTGTTGAAGGGCCGCCCGACCATCTTCACGATCTCTCGTTCGATTCTTTGGAGCTCCGCGGTCACGGGAACGTCGGCAGCCTTCAGGTACTCCTCGTCGATGAAGAATCCGTTGCGTTCGCACTTCCAGAGCACCCGCGTGAACGGCGACTCGATCTTGTAGAAGACGTCGTGCAGCGTGTCGTACAACTCGGGGTAGAGGCTCCAGGTGATAGCTTCCTCGAGCTCCTTCTTCAGCTTGTTGCGGATGAAGAGGGTGCCGTACGCGTCGTTCGAAGCGTATTCGGCAAGACGACCTACGTCTTCTTGTTCGAGACGCGTGAGGAACGCCTTCGGGCCTTCCTTCTTGAAGCCAGTCTTGAAGTCGTCCTTCCATGTCCACCCCAGGACTTGGCGGGCCATGTTCTCGAGCGAGTGGCTTTCCTCTTCATAGAGCAGCGCGTGCATGACCTGGGTGTCGCAGATCGTGCCCTTCAACTCGATGCCGACGTTGTACAACATGTGCATGTCGTACTTCGCGTTCGCGAAGACCCACTCCTTCTTCTCGTCCTTGAAGGACTCGCGGAAGAACTGCATCGTGTCGGAGCGCATGCAAATGCGACGGAAGCGGCCGGGCATGTCCGTCTCGTAGGAGATCGACCAGTACAACGGGATGTCCCGCATGTAGTTGCGGCCGGTCGTCTCGGTGTCGATCGCAACGACACTCTTCTCTTTCACCTCTTGCACGATCTGCATCAGCGCTCGTCGATCGGTCTCCGAGGTGTACCACTCGGCGTCTGGCATCGAGATGTTCCAGGCCATTCATCCTCCAGAAAGAAAAAAGCCCGCGCCGATTCCTCAGCGCGGGCTCGTTGTGCTCAGTGTCCGTAGTTGGGTCCCTGCGGTCCACCGACGGGTTGTCCGCCGCCGTACGGGCGGTACCCCTGGTTCGTGACGGGTCCTGCGCCCTGCGCCTCGAAGAGACGATCCTGCACCTCGAGGGGCGTCGGAGCGTACATCTTGTCGAGAGGCAGCGGCTTTGCGATCTCCGTGAACGATGGATCGATCGGGCAGGGGTGTGACCAGTCCGTCACCATGAGCGTCGTCTGGTTGCCCCCCTCCTTCGAGTTGTTGATGCGCTGAACGTGGATGTTGACGTCGAAGATCGAGGCACGGCGCGCATTGCCGCATGCGGTGCACTCGTACATCTCCTGCGCCATCACTCGGTTCTTGCAGGCCGGGCACTCGATTTCTCGCATCACGATCTTCGCGATGTCCGCGTCGGTCATGGTGGTGGTCGAGAGGTCGATGATCGCCTCGCCGCAGCCTTCGACGGGGCACACCCAGGCGATGGACCGGATGCTGTTCTTGGTGCCGCAGCTTGCGCACGAGTTGCCCACGAGCGGGTTGTACGCCTCGATCAGCGTGTTGAAGTGCGAGTACCCCATCGGCCAGGGGCGCACACGCCCGTGCTTCGTCTCCTTGCCGGCCTTGCACGCCGTGCAGGTTCGACCTTCGCACGGATGCCAGTCGTAGTAGGGCTCGCCACGCTCGTTCACGCGGATCTGCCCCGTGTTCTGATCGAGCGACTCCACCTTGTGGTACGGAGCCATGTGCAAGAAGTTGAAGACGAACATGTCGCGCTTCGACATGCGCTTCGTCGTCCCCTTCGGTGCTCCGAGGCCCTCGTAGAACATGTCGCATCCGCGGCAGTCGTCCCGCTTGCCCTTGAAGTTGTGCAGCGGACCACCCGAGCAGACGCTGGACTTGTTCGTGCGTCCGTCGAAGTGCTCGACGAACGGGAAGAACTCGAGTTGCACCTCTGCGAGGCTTTCGCCCTTCTCGTCACCGGCGATCTGCACGGTGTAGTTGCCGGGAAGCAGGCGGCCGACGTCGAGTGCGTGAGGACCCATGGGCGGCTTGTACTCGTCGCTGAAGCGACGGCCACGGGTCGTGCGCGGTCCACGCGAATGGTCCTTGAAAGCGGTAGCGCGCTGGTTGAGCGAGCCACCGAAAGCGGGCACACGGCCCAGCCTGGTGGGATCTTTTCCGAACATTGTTACCTCTCTATCGGCCCGATGTAGTCCACCGCCTTCGAGACGGCCTCTTGGACTTGTTGTGGGCTCAGGTCGGTTGGTTGACGTTCTTCGTACTGCACGACGCGCACCCGCAGGGTCCGGGCGAGCCGTCGGCTGATCTGCATGACTCCTTTCTGTCCAGCCTCGTCGTTGTCGAGAAACAAGTAGACCGCACCACCCATGCGCTCAAGTACCGCGCGCTGGTACGGGGAAAGGAAGGACCCCATCAGCGCTACGGTGTTCTTGAAGCCGGCCTGCCATGACCACATGCACGCCTTGAATCCTTCGCACACGAGAATGGCAGGTGACTTGTCGAACCAGGACTCGGGGTAGACGCGCTCCGCGTTCCAGAGAATGTGACTCTTGTCCGTGGAGATGGGCGTCAGTCCCCAAGCCTTGTATTCCTTCTCCGAGTACACTTTGTACCGCGGGTGATCGTCCATCGTCGCTCTGCCACTGATGCCGACAAGTCGCCCGAGGATGTCCCGGATAGGAAACGTGATACGGTTGTTCTTCGTGTCGTAGCCGACGTCGAAGTGCTTCAGCGTGTCTTCGGAGAAGCCCTCCTCGAGGAGGGACAGCGGGCAATGCTCGAAGAGACCGAGACTGCTCTCCTCGAGAACACCGCTGGTCAGGCCGCTGAAGATGCGCTGAGCCTTGCGAGTCTGCCGCGCTGCACGCTCCTCGATCTGCTCGAGCAACGGCTTGTAGAACGTGTCGATCGTCTTGCCGGGAACGCCGATGTCCCGCAGGAACGTTCGAAGGTTCCCCTTCTCGTGGCAGGCGTGGCACATCCACAAGCCTGTCGTGAGCGAGATTGCGAACGACGGCGTCTTCTCCGGAAGTCCTGTTTCCGCCTTCACGTGGAAGGGGCAGATGGCCATGACGTTGTCAGGGCCGCTTCGTCGTGCGCCGTCCAGGAACTTCGAGACGACGTCGAGGACTTCGGTGTTGATGGTCATACGATGTCTTTGATGTTTTCCTTGACCTCGGAGATGGTGGAGGTCGGAACGTTGTCCTTGTTCATCTTCGTCACGGGCTGCCGCGTGATCGCTTTCTTCTTCTTTTCGTCTTCGCCACCCTCAGCGTCTTTCTCAGCGGCCTTGGAGATTTCCTTCTCCGTCATCTCGCGGTTGAATGAAAAGTCGACGCAGGGGCGCGCGTTGATCTTGACTCCGTGGAGCTTGAACTCGCGGGAGCCACCGATGACCAGTGACACGGTCGGATGCTCATCCGATCGATCGTTGATGCAACGAATAGCCACCGTTGCGTCTTGTCCGATGGCGTCGGAGTACGCGATCTCGTCGAGCTCCGCGTTGTTGTGCTTCGCCGCGTTGCGGTTGGCTTGCATCGTAGCGACGAGCGGGATGCGCGTTCCGAGGACCATGTCGCGTGCTGCTCGAGAGATCGAGGCGACACGCTCGTGGTCTTTACCGGGTTTGCCATCGGCGCTCATCAGGTACAGGCCATCGATGAAGACGATGTCTGGTTGGTACTTGTCGACCTTGCTGCGGACCCACGACATGCTGTCCTGACCCGCAGGAGCGTCACGTCCCGAGATGCAGATGATGTTGTGGCTACCCTGCGTGGCCTTCGATTGCTCTCTGACCATCATGTAGAGATCGTTGAGCTTCTGCTCGTCTTCTGGGCTCAAGCGGCCAAGACGAAGCTCGCTGTATGGCAGGCGAGCGATGAAGGCTCCGACTCGGCGGAAGAGCTGCCAAGCGGGCATCTCCTTCGTGTAGACGAGCACCTTCTTTCCCTGGTCGTATGCGCTCGCAGCCATCGCGGACAACACGAAGGACTTCATGCTCTTCGGTCGACCGTACAGAACGATGTAGTCGTCCTCTTGGATGCCGAGTGTCTGCTCGTTGAACGGTTCCCATGGCCAGAGCAGCGAGGAGTTGCCTACGCCGTCCTTGGCGTTCTTGTAGCGAAGAAGGAGCTCCTCCATCGCGTCATCGAAGTGGGAGTCGTAGTTCTTCAACCCGACGTTCTGTAGTCGTTGCAACTCGCTGACGAGGCTGTTGAGTGCCCCCATCGGGTCGACGTCGATGTCCTCCAGACGGTTGCCGATGTACTCCTTCATTTCGAGTGCGAGACGGTTCTTTCGAACTTCGGTACAAAGCGCCTCCGTCGTCATCGACGGGTCATCACAAAATTCGAAGGTCGGGTACGCCTCCTTGATGAGAAAGGGGCCGGGGATGGCACCCTGCGTGTCGTTCGCACGCCAGTAGCCAAGGATGTTGACGAACAGCCCGCGGCCTTCCGTGGTACGGAAGTCGTTCGGGACGATACCCCAGTCGAGGGCAGCGGCGAGGGCGCCTGTTCGTACGATGCGGCTGAGTAGCTGCATCTCGATGTGAGCCATGGTGCCTCCTTGCAATAGTTGTCCTGCGCGCAGCCCTTATACCGGGTGGCGCGCAGAGTTGCGTCGGTCGTCTCGGGGGTAGAAAAAAGGAGAAGGGCGTACCTTGCGGCCGCCCTTCTTTTTCCGTCGTCAGTGCGTCTGGGGGTAGATCATGACGCGCGCTCCGTGGACTGCTCACGATGCTCGAGGGCATCGAAGAAGTCAACCGACGCGCGCCTCATGCAATCGATTCGGCGTCTTCTCCTTGACTATCCAGGTGTTCCCCGAGTCCGCCAGGCGAAACGACGCGCGAAGAGGTGGCAGGCATCGTGATTCCGCCGGGTTCTTCGATGCCCGCCTCGAGGAAGTGGGCGGCGGCCATGTCTGCCTCCATCGCGTCCTTCAACTCGCGAAGTTTTTGAATGGTCGACGGGGACCAGGTCTGGTGCGTCGTCCATCCGTGCGTTGCGCCCGTTTCCAGATTCACGAAGGCGGCCTTCGCCGTCATCTTCCCCGTTGGCGGGTTGATGAAGTCGGCTTCGAGGCTTGCGATCGCGAGCGCGTTTGGCTTGAGCGTGCCTTTTCTCATCGGGGGGTGCCTGCCGGCGGAGGTGATGCAGCGATGTTCGGAAGAGGCGGCGCGAGATCGTCGAGGCTGCTTCGAGCGATCTCTTTCGCCGTGCGGTAGGCAATCTCTCCCGCTTCGAAGACGGTGGCCTCGTCCTGGTTGCACGTCAGGCGGACTGCGACGTGTACCTTCGCTTCACCGAAGCCCAGTGTCGTGCCAACGAGAACTTCGACCTGCGCCTTCTCGTCGCCGAGGAGGTCACGTACGCGGTCGTTCTTGATGGCTCCTCCTTCTCGTTTGATCTCGTTGCCGTCGAGGTCGGTGATCGATTTGCTGTAGTTCATCATGGCAGCTTGTACGTCTCCGGCTTCTTGTAGCTACGCTTCACGCCGACGCAGGTCTCTTTGACTTCCTGCGGAACGTGCCCTGCCTCGAGGTGGGAGATGAACCGCGTGCGATCGAGCTTGTACGTGGTCACCTTCTCGGTGTAGCCACCGACTTCTGCGAAGCCGTCCGGTCCGAGCTCGTCGAAGAGTTTCTCGACGTCGATGTCGACAGTCTCCGAGAGCTTGTTGAACGGTCCGCAGGAGACGCCGCTGGCACGAACGACTTTCTCGGCGGCTTGCAAGTACGTGTTGCGCTCTTCGACCAGCTCCGCGAGCTTCTTGTAGAAGTCCGGGTTGCTGTCGATGAGCTCCTGAATTTTCTTCTCGGTTTCGAGGAGCTGCTCGACCTCCGGGATCTCTTTGATGTCGACGACGGTCTTCGGAGTTCGCGCGTTACCCTTGGCCATATTGATCCTCGTCCTCCTCCCGCTCGCGCAGGTTGTCGATCGTTTCCTCGATCTGCTCGTCCGTTGCGTTGCTGTTCGTCGTTACGGTGACACCGAACACCTCGACCATGTACTGCTCGTAGATGCGCACCGCTTTTCGGATGTCGGAAGCGAACTGGCGTAGCGCGCTGTTGTTGCGCTTGTCCGACAGCGATCGTAGGACGTACGCAGGGTGCAGCGTTGGAAGAAGAAGGTAGCGGACCTCGTTCGGTTCCGTCGGGGCAACAGTCTTGCCCCCGATCTTTCGAATCCAGGCACCCTTCTTCTCTGTGAGCGACGCACGATGCGACGCTCCTGGAATGGTGATGTGTCGCTCCTTGCCCCTCTCCTGGGTGATCGCGACTGCCTTGCCGGTCAGTGCTTCAGCGGCTTTTGCTCCAAGACTGACGATCAGCACGGGGTCGACGAGATAGATCTCTTCGAGCAGCCGCGGCAAGCAAGCAGACACGGCTACGGCAGACGGCGGCTCGTCTCGGTATAGCGGCATCGGGGGGCGTTTGCCGAACGACTTGCCGAACATCGGAGAGCCGTCTGCCGTCGTCATCGGCGTGCAAGAACGGCACGCTACGACGTTGGTCACGTAGAACTTGTCGAACCGGAATTGGCTGAGGACAGTGCGGAAGATTCCTCCCGACTCTCCAACGAACGGCCGGCCCTGGCGTTCTTCGTTCTTTCCAGGGCCTTCGCCAACGAAGAGGATGGCACGAGGCTCACCCTCTCCGAAGACCATCTCGCCGTTCACCGCCATCCGGTGCGTGCCAAGTTCACAGCGCGTGCAGTTCGACCACTCCTGGTTCAGCACGTGCAGCGACTTGCGGGCGTCCATCACGGTTTCGGACCCTGCCCTCGCATCATCTGCGCGAGCTGCGCCATCGACATGCCCGGCGGCATCTGCGGCATCATCAGAGGCGACCCTGCCGTTTCTTTCGAAGGACCTCCTGCTTGCCGTGCGTGCTCGATGGTCCGTGCCGCTTCTTCGATGTAGCTTTGGTGGACCTTCTTGTCGGATTCGTCCATGTCCTCGACGAAGTAGATCGAGGCGACATCTTTCAGGTAGAGCGGTGGGCTGCCGAGCGTCGTTCCGAGCGGCGTCACGAAGCTCCTCTTCACGATGCCGCCTTCGGGCGACGGCCCGAGGGACACGGCGTACTCGTGAGCGGGCAGCGCCTTCAGGACGAGCCGGCCTTTCATGAACTGCTTCATCACCGTCTCTTTCAGAGACGTGCTCACGATCGGCTGCCCTTCCTCGTCGAACACGGAGATGATGTTCATCAGGTAGAGATCGCCGCTAGCGGCGCGTACGACTGCCCAGAGTGCGTTGTCTTCGTTCATCGTTTTCTTCCTTTGGGGTAGTTCAGTAGCTCGTACTCGTACGGACCGCCGTCGTCGATAGGCCACTGTCGAAGGTGCTTCCGCATCTTCTGGCACATGCCGATCATCGGCCCGATGTTGTCTTCTAGCACCACGACGACCGGTGCTTTCTTTCCTTCCTTGTGACGGAGAACTCGGCCCATCACCTGCTGAAGCATGTTCTTCGAGCTCATCGGCTCGAGAATGATCACGGTGTCGAGCGCGGGGTTGTCGAGGCCCTCCTTGCCGTACTTCATGATGGCGAAGGTGACCCTCTTCTCCTTGAGCATCTTCATCCGATGCTTCGGATCGACACGGTGAATCATCAGTCCTGCGTCACTGTCCTTACGCAGGGTTCGAGCGATGTACTCACGTTGCTTTTTCCGTCGAAGGGCTTCGACTTTCTCGAACACCTCATGCGCTTTGATGGTGCTCTTGTAGATCGCGATCTCCTTCTCGAGCCCTTCGAAGACGTCCTTGTCGAGTGACGCGTCTTGCAACGCCGTCTCGAGATTGCTGATGGCCGTCAGCATCTTCGCAAGAGCGACATCGTCGAGGCGTTGCGGTTGCACGGTCTCTCCGACCTCGCTCGGATCGACACTGATGTCGGTGTAGAGCTCCGTGTTGCCATTCCAGAGCGCGAGTAGATTCACGAGCTCGTCGATGGAGTTCGAGAGCACGAGGATCTTTCGGTCTTGCGCGAGGGCGTTGCGGATCTCGTTCTGGATGAAGTCGAGGCGCGGGCGCCACTGTCCGAAGTAGACGGCGAGCTTGGACAGGTGCAGCTCACCGTTGTCCGTGCAAGTCGCGTCGACCACCGCAGGGTCTTGCATGTTCAACTCGAGTCCTGTGTACGTGAAGTAGATGCGTGGACGCATCTCCTGAACGAGGTCTCGGTAGAGAACCTTGCCGAAGTGGAACTCGTGGATGACGTGCAGGCCATCTTCTCGTTCGGGTGTCGCGGTGAGACCGTACCGGCGCCCGTAGAACAAGTCTGCGCTTCGAGAGAACGTCGGTGCGTTGACGTGATGCGCCTCGTCCCAGCCGATGATGCCGAACCACCGACGAACTTCTTCTGGCATGTCGGCTGCGCGTCTTGCGAGGGTTTGGTATGTCGAGAGCACGACCCACTTCTTCCAGTCGAACGTCTGCTCTTGAATGAGGCCGACGCCGCCAGGAACATCCAAGAAGGTGGAGATCGCCTCCGACCACTGCTCGAGAAGCTGCGTGTTATCGACCACGATCAGTCCTGGCATGCCCGAACGAGCAATGACCTCCAGGAAGACGACTGTCTTGCCCTTACCGCAGGCAAGTTGGAGAATGCCACCGCGCGCGCTCATCAACGCATCGACCGACTTGCGTTGAACGTCGCTGCCAGTGGGAATGAGGGAGCCGTCGTTCTGCCTTTTGTGGTCCAGCGTGATGCGACTCCGAACAGGAGAGCGCGAGTAGCGCTGCGGTCGGCAATCGACGATCTCGAACGGAAGTTGGTCGCGCGGCCAGAACTCACGCGGCACGACCAGATGATCTGCCGTCTCTCGGTAGAGGGGGAGATCCGTGGGGATACGGTCCTTCCCCTCCAAGTACGAGAACGTGAGGGCGCGCTTCACGCCCTCAACGTTGAAGTGGACTTTGGGTACCCAGAGATTCGTATCCAGGTACCCTCGATCGGAGAGCTTGTTCATTCTTCCTTCTTGCTGAACGCGTTGTGATCGAGCCAGGCTGCGAACGCATGCCCGAGAGCCTTGCCGCCTGCACGAAGCATCTCGCGTCCAAGTGGAGCGAGGAAGTGCTCACCAGACCGCCTCTCTTCCGGAACGGTCAGGTACGCAGGGATTCCGTAGTTGGTCGGCATCATCTGCACCGGCTGGCTGACCACGATTGGGTACGGATAGTGCGGGTTCGGGTACGCCGGCGGAGGCGCTGCTTGGGGAGTCATCTGCATCGGAGGCGGCTGCTGGAATCGTGGAGCATACGGCGCCGCCGGCTGCTGCGGACGGATCAGGCTCGAGGGGGCCACCAGCGCGCGCTGTTGCGCCTCGGTTTTCGCCAGAGCTGTTCGGATCTTGCAGGAGTCGAAGTAATCGCAGCGCGGGCGAACTTTGGCGCCGTTGGGTGCCACGAAGGTCGCGTCGTAGCCGCCGGCGCACTCGACCGCGCTTTGGTCCCAGATCTTGCCGTAGCACTCGGGCTGCTGAGTGGTCTGCACCGTCGTTTGGTTCATTCTTGTCCTCCTGGGTCTATGCCCGGTTGTTCGTTTCCCTTATTCCGCTGCGGCGGCTAACCTTTGCGGTATTCTTGCGGTACCGGCCGTTGGCCGATTACGCTCAGACAGGGAGCGCCATGGAAAAGCTCAGCGGACTTCTGCTCGACGTGTACGACGACCCCACCGGGCATCTCTTTCGAGAGATCTTCCCGAGCCGACTCGAGGTGCCGGAGCTCGTCAAGAGCGCGCACTTGCTCAGCGAGGAAGAGCGTCGCTCGCTCCCGGACGATGTCTTCGCGCTCGTTCTCCGCGATGGTGACGTGACGCTTCGCAAGTTCGCGTGCGTCGATCCAGGCAACGTCGCGCTCTCAATGCTCTACTTTTCCAAGACCGCCGCCAAGCTGCCGAAGGAAGCGCAGAAAGCTGCTGCGCGCAACCTGCTCACCGCCGAAAGCTGGTACAAGGCAGCAGGCATCGGAGGTTCCTTGCTTGGAGCCGCCGGCAAAGGAGTCGGTGGTCTTTTGGGAAAGGGGCTGGGGTGGGCTGCCAAGAATCCGATGAGCGCGCTGAGTGGCGCGATGACGGCGTACGGCGTCGGTCAGACCGCGAAGGAGATCGGCGGCAAACTTCGCAACATCAGCGGCCAGATGGCGCCCACGATTCAAGGATGAGCACCATGAAACAAGCAGAGCTCGCGAACACGCATACGATGCCGGCGGAGAGTACGGACACCTCGACGACGACCAAGGCGGTCGTTGCGAAGAAGACAGCGGCGATCGGACACCTGGTCAAGGGCAAGAACGGTCACCGCGGAGAGGAAGGCATCCTGCCGGAGACGAACACGGAGATCAAGGGGAAGCATCCAGGCAAGCTGCCGCAGATGCGCCTTCTTCAGCCGCACGTCGACGTTGCTGGTTTCGAGCCCCCGAAGAAGGTGCAGGAGAAGAAGGCCAGCACGTACGCGCTGGGTGCGCGCTACCCCTTGGACAGCTACGCGCAGGTCAAAGCCGCCGCGGCGTACTTCGACGAGTTCGGCAAGCGCATGGCGCCTCCCGATCGACACGAGTACTGCTGCAACCTCGTCAAGCGCGCGTCGGAGCTCGGCATCCCGGTGTCCGACGAGGTCCGCAAGTACGGTTCGGAGAAGTACGCTCCCGTCGAGGAGATCAAGGTCGCCCTCGACGCGCGTCGTTCTCTTCTCGAACCGGGCAAGTTCACGGCGGCTCTCGACAAGCTGGCGGCCGTTCGTGAGCAGCTCGAGCCGGAGATGTTCTGCCTCACGCTCAGCGAGTTCGACAAGACGGCGGGCCTCGAGTTCTGCTACGACCGCGATGTGCCCGATCCGTACTACTCGACCTACGGCTTCGAGAAGACCGCGACCTTCAGTGAGGTCATCGGCAACATCCACGTCACCGAGGCCGACCTCGAGTACCTCGCGATGAAGCGGTTGCCCTTGGTCAAGGGGACCTTCAGCGACGACATGGCCGAAGAGTTCCGCAAGGACCCCGTCGGCATCTTCAAGTCTCTGCCGCTCGCGCAGCGCCGTATTCTGGCGAACATGGCGCGCGAACAGCACTCGGGTGCGCCTGGAAGTGGTTGATGCCGTCGCTCCCCAGCTACGATGCGGAGCTTCTGAAGGTACTCCAGTCCGTCAGCCGGGCTGACGTGGAGCGCGGGCCTGCTGCGTCTTTCGACGAGTCGACTCCCGAGCTCGAAACGACGGGTGCGCCCGAAGCTACTTCGTCTCCCCCGGTTTCAGCAGTGGTTACGCGCGTGACTGCGCGTACGCTGCTGGCGCACCCCGAGACGCATCCGGTGATCGTGGATCTGGCGCTGCTTCAGAAGTACGGTCCGGAGTGGCTCGAGTGGGAACCGGAAACGGTGCAGCTTCGTGCGGGACAGGACTTCGGGACGATCAGCGACCTGAACTTCTCGAAGGCGATGGCGATGAAGACGCTTCATCTCGTCGACTCTTTCTGGGAGCAGTGGGAAGTCTTCAACTGGTGCGTGCACCCGTTCAACTCTCTCTTCCCGGACTTCGAGGTCATGCAGGCGCCGACGGTTGCTCAAGCGATGGCCGCGGTCGACGTCGCCAACCGTGTCCGTGAAGACGTCTCTTGGTCAGAAGAGGTGCGGTTGTTCCTCGGCGTTGTGCATCGCCACGAGGGCATGTTCGTTCCGCAGCCTCCCGTCGACAGGCTTGCGATCATCGATACGACCAACGTCGACATCGACCTCGATGCAGTGAAGAAGGCGTGGCCGAGTGTTCGTGTCAGCGGTAAAGCCCCCAGTGCGCAGACTTCAGAGGCGGAGCAGCTTCGGAGGATGTTGACTGCGCATGACTTCTTGACCGAAAGTAGGAACAGGCTGAAGGCCCAGCTCTGCCTGGTGCAGACCGCATGACGCGCATGAACGAATCGATGATGCAGTCGTTCGCCGACGAGCTGAAGAAGCTCGCGAGGGTGAACCCGCGTGTTGGTTCGGCCGCGACGCTCGGTGTTCTGGGGGCGCTCACGGGCGGTGGTGTCAACTACCTGCGGCACCTGACGGGCGGAAATCCAGAAGAGTCTGGTACCGGTGCGGCGGCACGGGGCGCTCTCGCAGGTGGTCTCGGCGGCTTGGGAATCGGTGCCGCTCTTCCGTTGCGCGCGCGCCAGGCGGTGTCCCGCTTTGGTCTTCGCGAGCTGCACGGATTGACGGGGCACATGCCCGAGGGGGAGACGCTGCGAACCATGCACGCGGGCGCGTACCCATCCGAGGTGGCAGCGGTCAAGGCACGCCGGGCCGTTCTCAAAGCGCAGCGAAGTGGTGCTCCCGAAGCGGTCGAGCAAGCGTCCAAAGAGTGGGGGCGCGCGCAGGATGCGCTCAAGGCGACACGAAGCGCCGAAGAGTGGGGGCTTACGAATCTGCCAGGCGTCGTGAAGTCGATGAAGGCGCACGGTATCCTGCCGACCGTCTATCGTGGAGCGCACGCGCAGATCGCAGGAGCAAGTCCCGCGAGCAAGGCGCTGATGCTTGGTCTCCCCGCCCTTGGCGTCGCGCAGGCAGCACTCTCACCGGCTCCTGACGGAGGCAAGGGAGAGCAGCTCGGGTACACCACGGGCACCCTCGTTGGAGGTCTCGCGAGTGGCTTGATGCCCTTTGGTGCAGGGCAGGTTCTCCAAGAAGCGACGGGTCATCTTGGCCGCGCGGCGGGCAAGGGCGTCGATATCGCCGCGGGCAAGCTCTTTCACAAGAACGCACCACCGAACTTCCGCTCGTACGGACCGCACCCCGTGGAGGCTAGCGACCTCACCAAGGGACCCGGTCAGTCGACCCCCAGTGAAACGATCATGACGGCCCGTGCTTCGGGCTATCCGCCGGAGACGCAAGTATGACGATGGCAGGCGGCATGGGTGTCGGCGGTCCGGCGAACGCCTTCCGCTTCTCGCAGACGCGCGGCCGCATTCAGGGCAGCCCTGTCCAGGGAGTCAACTACCCCTCGCCGTTCTTCGACGTCGCGCACACCTACTTGCCCGTCACGGTCAAGCAGATGTTCCGTTGGTGCCGGTACTACTTCTTGACGAACCCGTTGATCAACGCGGTCGTCTTCAAGATGAGTGAGTACCCCGTCACAGACCTCATCATCGATCACGACGACGCGCGCACCAAAGATCGCTGGATGGACTTCTTCCAAGACCATCTTCAGTACCGCGCCTTTCAGGTGGAGGTCGGACTCGACTACTTCGCCTACGGCAACGCGTTCATCAGCATCGGCTACAACTTCCACAAGTACCTGCGCTGCGCGACGTGCGGTTGGCGCGAGGTTGCGAACCGTTGCCGCAACCACTGGGTCTTCACGAACTACTCGTTCCGGCTCGCGTGCCCTGGTTGCCACACGACGGGTGATGCGATCGTCACGGACTTGTACTTGAAGAACCCGAGCGGCGTGAAGCTCATTCGCTGGAACCCGGAGGACATGGAGATCCTCTACAACGACCTCACCGGCGACTACACGTACTTCTACACGATCCCCGCGGTCATCCGGAACGACATCATCATCGGTCGCAAGGAAGTGGTCGAGACCATCCCGCAGATCTTCATCCAGGCGCTGAAGGAGCAGAAGGGACTCGTCCTCGCGAAGGACAAGGTCTTCCATCTTCGTCGTCCGTCGCTCGCTACGCAGGATCGAGGATGGGGCATCCCTCTTCTTCTGCCTGTCCTGAAGGACACGTACTACCTTCAGCTCATGAAGAAGGCGCAGGAGGCAATCCTGCTCGAGCACATCGTGCCGCTGCGCATCCTCTTTCCGCAGCCTGCCGCCGGTACCGCCGATCCCTTCACGAGCATCAACCTTGTCGACTGGCGCGATCATGTCGCGACCGAGATCGGTCGTTGGCGATACGACAACAACTACATCCCCATCCTGCCTTTGCCGGTGGGCAACCAGACCATCGGTGGTGACGGCAAGGCGCTCATGCTGACGCCCGAGATCCAGCAGTGGAGCGAGCAGATCGTCGTTGGCATGGGAGTGCCCCGCGAGTTCGTGTTCGGTGGCTTGTCCTACGCGGGGACGAACGTGTCGATGCGCATGCTCGAAAATGCCTTCATCGGCTACGTGTTGCGCCACAAGCATCTGTTCCGATTCGTCATGCAGGAGGTTTCCAACTTCCTCGATTGGCCGATGGCGAAGGGGCGCTTCAAGCCCTTCAAGATGGCCGACGACATCCAGCGCAAGTCGCTGATGCTCCAGTTCAACCAGCTCAACAAGATCAGCGACTCGACGCTGCTCGCGGACTCCGACCTCTCGCAAGAGGAGGAGAACAAGCTGATGCTGAAGGAGACGAAGACGCGTCTCGAAGCAACCAAGACGCAGCAGCTCGCGATGGCTGAGATCCAGGGCGAGTCGTCTCTCGTCATGGCCAAGTACCAAGCCAAGGCGCAGCAGGTGCAGCAGCAGGCGATGCAGCAGGGACCCGCGCCAGGAGAGCCCGGAGCTCAGGACCAGTTGGGGGCAGGAACGCCTGGTGGTCAGCAGGCCGCCGCGGCGGGCGCGCCGGCAGACCTCACCGATCCCCAAGCCTCTCCGCTGCCGCCCGGAAGCGCACTCTTGGAAGCACCGACGCCGGATCAAGAGTTCCACAGCGCGATCTCTAGCCGTCTCGGACGCCAGCAGAACATGCAACAGAGCGGGCAGCAGAACGTCGACTTGCCTAGCATGGCGATGTCGTACGCCCAGCAGATCTCGCACCTCGACCCTGCGATGCAGCAGATGGCCCTTCAGAATCTCCAGACCACGAGCCCCGATCTCGCCGCGCTCACGGGGCAGTATCTGAAGCAGCTCCAGAAGGACAAGGAGCAGATCATGGCCGGCTCGCAGGGGGGCGTCGACATGCGACCGCTTCCTGAGCAGCGATCGCCGCGTAGAATGACGACGCTCGTCTGAGGGCTAAAAAAGCAGGGCCAGAAGGCCCTGCTTTCAACCAACGAGTCGCCACACTCCGTCGCTGCCGAGACGGATGTTTCCTTCTCCGGTTGCGATCTTGTACCCCCTGGATTGGTACGCGTACCGCACGCGAAGATCGAACGGCGATCGTTCTTTCACGAGCTGCGTCACGAAGTACTTTCCTTCGATGAGCCCTCCGCACCGCAGGTAGATTCGAGCCCAGGATGCTTCGTCGAGGCTGACAGCGACGACCTGCCTCCACTTCGCTCGTCGCGCATCGAGCTTGGCAGCGATCTTGACCTCGTTTGGATAGGCTCCTCTTTTCGTGCAGGTTACAACGATCTCTCCTCTTGTGAGGAAGGGAACTGAGTAGATCTTGACGTCGTGCCCGACGTTTGGCGTCGAACGAAGCTGCCAGCGTTCGAGTACCTCCCGTGCCTTTGCAAGTACGAACGGCGAAGGGCGTAGGAAGCGTCGACCCTCGAGTGGGTCGAACACTGTCGTTCTTCGTACGTACCTCGTATTCCTAACCTCTCGAGGTTCGTTTCCTTCAAGAAGGTGCGGAATGTCGATGCGGTCCTTCAACGCGGCGAAGTAGCTACCACCGCAGAGAAGAGCGCCTACGATCTCCAAGCAAGATGACTGTTCTATCTTCGACTGTTCCATCATGTCGACTTCGGCCGCCAGTGTCTTCAGTCGAACGCCTGGATGATCGAGAAGCGTGACGCGATGCCCTCGAAAACGAACGGTGTGCTCTTCTCCGTTGCAGCGCACTTTGAAGAGCACCTCGTTGTTTTTCACTTCGGAACGCGAACGACGTGACCCCATGTCGCTGGCTCCTTTACTTGTTCTCCGACCAAGCACCAGATGACTTCCATCCCGGCCGGTGCTCGATCGGGTGCGGGACCGTACCCGTCGGTCAGGTAGATGAGAATGGAAGGCTTTGGATGAAGGCGTTGAGCTCGTTCGATGGCGGGACGAAAGTCCGTTCCACCACGCCCAACGATCTCCACTTCGACGAGCTCTGAGGCGCGTACGCGACGGATGCGTTCGTCGTACATCGCGTCGGCTTGAATGAACCAGGCGTCCTCTGCGCCTGACTGCATGATGATGCCGCGCGCTTCTCGGAGGCACGGCTTGATGTGTCGGTCGATATCCATCGAACCGCTCGTGTCGAGCACGATCGCGAACTCGATCTCCTCCCCAACCAGACCAGGACGGAAGGGTCCGGGAGGCATTCCATACGAGCGACGAGAAGGGCGCGCCATCGAGTAGTCGCTGTCGCCGTACGACAACTTGCTGACGCATGCGCGGATGGTGTTCTGGAAGAAGGTCTGCCACCGGATCGTGGACGGCGCGAGAATCGCTTTTGCCCACTGAGACCAGCCACCGCGAATCGTTCCATGCGTCTTCTCGTGACGGATGATGTCGTCGGCAACCTGCTGTTTGATCTGCTCGACTTCGGATTCCTCTCGTCCGTACAGCTCGTCGAGTTCCTTCTCGAGCTCGTCGTTGCTCGCGTTACCGGCAACGCCGCCGCATTGCCCTGCGCATGCGCTCACTTCCTCGTTCGCCGCACTCGGCGGCACCAGTGCGTAGTACTCCTCGGCAGTCAGGTCCACGGGAAGGCCGTACTTCTCGGGGAGCAATCCGTCAGGAGAGAAGTCCCACGCGGGGTCGTGCCTTCCTGTCGTGTTGATGGCGAGGTCCTCGCAGATGTTCGCGATGCGCTGGTTGACCCCGATCAATCGTGTGAAGGAGTGCCGCAACACGTGCTGTACTTCATGCCAGAGACGCGTACCGATTCTCTTCTCCGACTCCAGCTTCCGCAGGTAGTCGGGGTTGTAGTAGAGGATCATGCCTGGCGTGACGCCGAGCGTGGGAACGCGACGCTCGGCGTGTGGAATCAGGCTGAGCACGGCCCTACCGAAGTAGGGCGCGTGCGCCTGCACGTACACTCGACCGAGCATGAGCAGCTCGTCTTCTACGCTCATACGGCCTCCTTGTTCTTGTTGTAGTCGTAGATCTTCTTCGCGTTCTTCATCAGACGATCTCCGAATCGTCCGATCACCGGCTCGGATGCTTTCGCCAGTTTCTCTCCACCGAGAGAGCTCAGGTTCTTGTTCACGAGCTCGACCGCCGCGGGGTAGACGAGATCGGCGAAGCCAGCCTCGCAGCCACGTTGGAGAATCGGCCATGCTTTCAGCACCGCGTCGACCTGCGCCTGCTTGTGCGGAAGTCCAGTGATGTACGCAGCGAGAGAGATGTACACGACGTAGTTGCGATCGAGGCGTTTGTCCGGCTCGAAGCCTTCGCTCAAGACCTGCTTCGGAGAAGGCAGCTTCAAGTCGCGGCGGTAGGCGAGGAACTCGTCACGTGCACCAGCGCCGATGCACGCTTTGAGCATGACGGACTCGAGCTGCCCGCCGATGTTCAGGATGCGGCACGTCGTTGCTGCGCGGACGGCCCATTCCATCGTGCGCGCGGTCGGGAACGCTTTGCTTCGCTCTGTAGAGCCCGCATCGGGAATGTCCTCGAGGGCCTTCGGGAACCTTTCTGCGTAGCCCACGAAGACAGGTGCAACCTCGAGCCACGCCCTCGCCCAGTTCTCTTTGATCTTCGTCTCGATGTCGTAGAGAGGCGTGACGTCTTCCTCCTCGTTCTTGACGCCGAGCACGTAGTTTCCCCATTCGCGAGCCGTCGGCTTGTCCATCTCGTAATGGATGAACCGATTGGCGAGAGGAGCTTCGAGCGGGTGGCCGCCGGCGCTGGTCTCGACAGGGTTGGCGGCTGCGATGATACGAACCTTGCCAGGAATCTCGACGTCGCCAGACCGTCGGTCCAGTACGACGCCAAGAAGTGTGGACTGAACGGCGCTGCGGGCGGTGTTGATCTCGTCGAGGAACAAGATGCCCTCGCCGATCTCCACGAGCTCACGCACCGCCATCAGGATGCTGACGAGGTTGACGCCCCCTTTGCCATCCTGCACTGCGAGTCCCGCGAAGTCCTCGGGAAGACGTCCTGCCGGCAGGACGACGCCCGCGTACGTTTGCAGAAGCGCCGCAAGCTTCTTGATGCGGGAGGACTTGCCGATGCCCGGATTCCCCCAGATGAGCAACGGCAACCCCCACATGCAGTTCGGATCGTTCGGGTCTCCGAGGGGAACGGAGATGGCAACTCGGATCACATCTTCGACGGTGTGCATTACTTGTCCTCGTTCTTCGTGTAGACGGTGACGACGTTGCCGGCGGAGTCCACGATGGCCCACCCGTCAACGCCCATGAAGGAGATCGGAACCTTGTTCTTGCCGTCGTAGTTGACGAGCACCGTTCCGTCTTTGAACGCCGCTGCAATCTGCTGGTTGATGTGGTTGCGCACCTCTTGCTTGTAGAGGTGACGGCTGTCGAGCCAGCGCTCCATGAAGCGCTCGACGACATGGTCCGTCACCCCGTACGGGTTCCGCGCCATCCGAGTGGCGAGGAACTTGCCCTGCCCACTCACGTGGGCCTCCAATGGCAGCGGCACATGCAGCGGCCGTGTCGCCAGCACTTCGTTGCCGTGCATTCCTTGCATTCCCTTCCCTGCGCAAGGGTGTTCTCGAGATCGGAGTCTTCGATTCCTGCTGCTGAAAGGAAACGCCGAGCGCACGTCAGGCAGGCAACCCATAGGTCCCCTTCTGCGGCGAGAAACGTCGTGGTGGGGGAGCAGACGCCTTTCAGCGTCGGCGTTCTCGGAGAGAAGGCGACTTCTCCGATGTCGACGGCGATGCACCGTTCGCCCATTCGAATGCTGTCTCCGCAGTAGTCGCACTCGAGAACGCTGTGCGTCTCGACGTTCGGCGGCTCGTCTTCGAGTTGCTCTCGAATCGTTTCTTCCAGTTCTTCGTAGCAACTGAAGTCGAAGAAGACCGGTTCGACGAGAGGTTCGTCGTTGTCGTCTCGGAGGATCAAGTACTTCACCTCGCCGTCCTCTTTCGACAGCCAAGGCTCGACGAGTTGGAACAGCGCGACGTCCTCCCCGGTGACGATGCGCTCCATGCAGTGAAGGCAGACGAGCTCGGTTGGGTGCCCTTCTTCTTCCTCCTCTTCGTCTTCTTCTTCAAAAGGTCCGTGCGTTAGATTCTCCGCCATTCGACTGCAATCCTTTCTACGCGTCGCCAGCGCAACTCCGCGGTCTCGACGCGGAAGTCTGGAACGCCGTTCTCGAACCACTGCTCTCCTGCGAACAACAGGAGCTCTTCGCAATCGACTCCGGGGCTGAGGTGGATTCGCCTCGTGAGCTCGACTCCTTCAGGCAAGAGCACCGCTCCCGTTACTTCTTCCTGCACAAGCCGCATTTCTTGCTCACGCGCGTACAGGTCGTCGGTCAGGTCATCGTCATCCATCACGAATCCGAACCAACGTTCCTTGTCGAGCGGGTCGACGTAGTCCTGCCCGAGCCATCGGCAGTACGTCCCCGGTTGACCGACTCCAAGGAGGACCTCGAGGTCACGCTGGTTGATGAACGACGCGAAGCCCTTCTGATCGGTGGCGTGCGCGCGGATGCCACCGACGAGCCTTCCGCGCACCGGCAGGTAGACGCCGTCCAGCGTCCACTGCCGGTCGGCCCGTAGCGGGTCTGTCACCTTGACGCCGACAAGGCCGAAGGTTTCCTCCAGCATCCGCCCGCCGCACGTAGTGAAGCGGCTTCTTTCCTGTTCAGGGTGTACGATCATGGCGCAGCCTCTCCAGCATCCAGGCCCGCAGGCCGTGAAGGAATCCGAACAAGAGCGCCCAGCCAAAAAGATGCAGCATCAGTCCTCCTCTTGGTCTTCCTCGTCGCACTCGTCGTCCACGTCTTCATCGTTCCAAAACAGCCGGTCGATGATCTCTTCGAACCTCTTGCCGGCGTTGTCGCCGGGCTCGATCGGGCAGTTCGTCATCAAATTCTCCAACGCTGCGTTTTTGCGGCGAACGCGATGTTTTTCGCCATAGTTCTTGTTCCTGCGTCTGCACTCGTCTTGCTCGACGTTCTGCGCGTGGGGTAACTTGCTCAAGAGCACCCGCAATGGCCTACCTGAACCCCGACGAAGCATTCGAAGACCTGCGCTCCCACGTCGTCGACACCGTGAAGACGCACTTCCCGATCCGAGGGCGCACGCTGTCGCTTCACCTCGACAACATCGACGTGGAAGACAACCTTCGCTCGAATGACATTCGCTCGCAGCACCAAGCGAAGATCGACGGCAAGACGTGGGCGGTGCCGGTCTACGCCACGATGTCGCTGCGCGACAACGACACGAACAAGGTCATCGACCAGAAACGCGTTCGTCTGATGGAGCTCCCTCGGCCGACCGAGCGCTACAGCTACATCGTCGATGGGCAGGAGTACCAGGTCGACAACCAGTGGCAGCTCAAGCCGGGTGTCTACGTTCGTCGGCAAGACAACGGGGAACTGAACGCGAAGTTCAACGTCGTTAGTCGAAGCAGCTTTGACATCATCTTCGATCCCGCTTCGAAGCAGTTCACCGTCAAGTACAAGAAGGCCAAGCTTCCAATCTACCCGCTCCTCAAGACGATGGGGGTGAGTGACGACGACCTCGAGAAGTCGTGGGGTAAGGAGATCTTCAGCGCGAATAAGAACGCTAAGCGTACGGCAGGAACACTCGAGCAGTTCTACAAGACGACTACGGGCAAACCGGCGACGTCTCGGAAGGAAGTCGAGGAGTTACTGTTCCACACGATGCAGGAGTCCAGGCTTCTACCCGAGGTCACGGAACGCACACTCGGTCAGCGATTCGACCACGTGACGGGGGACGCTCTTCATCTTGCAACTAAGAAGCTCCTCAAGGTGCAGGCGGGCGCTCCAGAGGATGATCGCGACTCTTTGACCTTCAAGAATTTGAGGACGGTTGGCGACTATGCGCAGGACGCTCTTCGTCGCGTCGCGCGCCCGATTACTCAGAAGGTGCAGCGGCAGCTCAACAGCCAACGCGTCAGCGGCATTCGCGACGTCGTCAAATTCGACGTCTTCAACGAGCCCATTCGACAGTTCTTTACGGGAGCCGCAGTCTCTCGAGCAGCCAGTCAGATCAACCCTCTCGAGATGGCGTCTTCAGCGATGCAGACCACGATCATGGGTCCTGGCGGCATCAAAACGGAGCGCAGTGTCAACAACGAAGCGAAGATGATCAATCCTTCGCACATCGGGTTCCTCGATCCCATCAACACTCCGGAAGGAGAGAAGACAGGGGTAACGCTGCGCCTGCCTCTTGGCGTGAAGAAGATCGGCAACGAAGCGAGAATCCCGCTCTACAACATGAAGACTGGGCGTATCGAGGACATCGGCCCAGACACTTTTGCTGTGAGTCGTGTCGCGCTGCCGGACCAGGTCGAGTGGAAAGATGGAAAGCCCCACGCCACCTCCGGCCGCGTAAAGATGGTGGGCAAGGGCAACAAGATCGAGGAAGGCAAGCTTCAAGAAGCGGACTACGTTCTGCGGCACTCGAGCCAGCTCTTCAACCTGACGTCGAACCTCATTCCCTTCTTGGGGAACAACTCGGGCGGCCGCGCGGGAATGGCGAGCCGCCACATGGAGCAAGCGATCTCCCTCGTCAACCGCGAGGCTCCGTTGGTGCAGGTATCGTCGGGTGTCGCAGCAGAAGGCATCGACACCTTCGAGCGCGTTCTTGGGCATCAGACGTCGCAACGTTCTCCTGTCGATGGGACGGTCAAGAAGCTGCTCAAGGATGGCGTGATCGTCACGGACAAGAACGGTGTGGATCACGAGGTGCAGACGTACCACTACTACCCGCTCAACGACGCGAAGAGCGTCCTTCACTCGACGCCGACAGTCAGCGTCGGTCAGCACGTGAAGACAGGGCAAGTTCTCGCGGACACCAACTTCTCCAAGGGCGGAGCGCTTGCGCTCGGTACGAACCTGCGCGTCTCGTACGTGCCATTCAAGGGGTACAACTTCGAGGACGGCGTGGTCATCAGCCAGGCCGCGGCGGACAAGTTGTCCAGCTTGCACCTGCACAAGCACAGTCTCGACAAGATCGACAACGTCGTCTTCGATCCCAAGCAGTTCAACCAGCAGCACCCTGGCGTCTTCAACTCGAAGCAGTTCGACAAGCTCGACGACAAGGGCGTCGTTCGCGTCGGACAGAAGGTTCATCCTGGCGATCCACTGATTGTGGCGATGCGCCCCTTCGAGGTGAAAGATCGAACCGGACTCGCTGCCATGCGCAAGCACGTACTAGGACACCACACGGACAGCTCCGTTCGTTGGGATTCCGAGTTCGAAGGCGAGGTCGTCGGTGTTCACCGCGGCCCGGACAAGATCACGGTCCACGTGCGAACCACGGAGCCGATGCAGGTCGGCGACAAGTTGGCGGGGCGATACGGCAACAAGGGCATCGTCACGATGATCTTGCCGAACCACGAGATGCCGCACGACAAGAGCGGCAAGCCCGTCGACGTGCTGCTGAACCCGTCGGGCGTTCCCGGTCGTATGAACATCGGGCAGATGCTCGAGACTGCTGCGGCGAAGATCGCCGAAAAGACCGGCAAGCCCTACGTGGTCAAGAACTTCGATGCGAAGACGCCCGACTACCTCGAGAAGGTGAAAAGCGATCTGAAGCAGCATGGCATCAGTGATACCGAGGAGCTCTTCGACCCGATCACGAAGAAGTCTCTCGGCAAGGCCCTCACCGGTCCGCAGTACATGCTGAAGCTCGTGCATCAAGTCGAGAAGAAGCTCTCGGTCCGCTCCGGCATGAACTTGCCGGGCATGCCTGGCTCCGAGGGCTACGACATGAATCTTCAGCCCTCGAGTGGCGGTCACGCAGGTGGGCAGAGTCTTGGTGCACTCGGCTTGTACGCGATGCTGGCGCACGGAGCTCGAGCGAACATCCGCGAGATGCAGACGTGGAAGAGCGAAGGCACCGATCCCCAATCGAACGAGGCCAAGCGTTGGCCTTCACAGCACATCGACGTGTGGAAGGCGATTCAAGAAGGGACTGCGCTTCCTCCTCCGAAGCCGACGTTCGCCTTCCACAAGTTCACCGAGATGCTCAAGGGCGCGGGCATCAACATCGAGAAGCATGGCAGCAACCTCGTGCTGTCCCCGTTGACGGACAAGCACATTCTGTCGATGTCGGGCGGTGAGCTGAAGGACGCTGGCAAGCTCGTTCGCGCGAAGGCGGACAAGACGGGAGAGCTCAAGCCGATGCCGGGCGGGCTCTTCGATGAGAAGGTCACGGGAGGGCACGGCGGCACGAAGTGGTCGCACATCAAGCTTGCGGAGCCTGTTCCGAACCCGGTGTTCGAGAACGCGATCAAGAGCTTGACGGGGCTGACCCAGAAGAACTTCGATGGAGTCGTCTCCGGTGAGCTCGGCGTTCATCCGACGACGTTCAAGATCGTCTCTGCGAAGGATGGAGTCGCCGGCGGCGCGGGCATCAAGATGCTACTCGATCGCATCGAGGTTCCCGGTGAACTTCAACGAGCTCGTCGAGAGCTGCGCACAGCATCTGCGTCGAAGCTCGACTCTTCGCTCAAGCGCGTGAAGTACCTCGAGGCGCTTCATCAGCTCGATCTGAAGCCGTCGGAAGCGTACATCTTGCACAACCTTCCGATCTTGCCTCCGGTCATTCGCCCATTGACGGTGATGCAGGATGGCAACGTGAAGTACGAGGACGTGAACGGGCTCTACGCTCAGTTCGCACAGGTCAACGACAAGCTGAAGGACCCGGTTCTTCAGGCCAACCTCACGGACAAGCGCAAGCAGAAGCTCCGTGACGACTACTACGATGGCATCAAGGCGCTGGTCGGCGTCGGCTCACTCAACCGTGAGCGCAAGGAGCGCGGGCTGCTCGAGCAGATCAAGGGGTCGCAGCCGAAGGAAGGGTTCTTCCAGAAGACGCTGATCACCCGTCGACAAGATCTGACCATGCGCTCGACGATCGTTCCAGAGCCGGCTCTCGGCCTCGACGAGGTCGGCGTTCCGAAGGACGCCGCTCTCACGCTCTTTCGACCGTTCGTCGTTCGTCAGCTTGTGCTTCAGGGCCTCGCGAAGAATCCGCTCGAAGCGCAGAAGCTCTTGTCCGACGTACACAAGGGCAAGGACGATCCCACGGTGTGGCACGCGCTCGAGCACGTCATGAGCGAGCGCCCCGTCCTGCTGAAGCGCGACCCCGCGCTGCACAAGTACTCCGTCCAGGCGTTCAAGCCCCGCCTCGTTCACGGAAGTGCGATTCAGATCCACCCGCTCGTTACGGGTGGGTACAACGCGGACTTCGACGGCGACACGATGGCGATGTTCGTTCCCATCAGCAGCGAAGCTGTTCGAGAAGCAGAGAAGATGTTCCCGTCGAACAACATCTTCAACGAGGCGTCCGGCAAGGTCATGTACCAACCGACGCTAGAGAGCGCGCTCGGGCTGTACAAGCTGTCCCTCGTCGGGAACGAGACGAAGCATCTCTTTTCTAGCCCTGCGGAGGTCGCAGACGCTCTTCGTCGTGGCGTTGTGAGCTACACCGACGTGGTGACGATGAAGGGAAAGAAGACGACGCCTGGTCGAGTTCTTCTTGCGTCGGCGCTGCCGGAGGCGATGCAGCAGAAGATGCTCACCGACTTCTCCTTCAAGATCGACAAGAAAGGGCTCGATTCTTTGCTCACGGACGTGGGCAACAACCATCGACACGAGTTCGGTCGCATCGTCAACGACATCAAGGATATCGGCAACGGAGCGTCCTTCGGCCTCATCAAGACGGACCTGGTGAAGGACAAGTGGTTGCCGATCGGCACGCATTCGTTGTCCCTCGATGACGTGACGCCGGACAAGGCAGCGCGCGGTCGGGTCTTGGGCGAAGCGCAGAAGAAGGTTGATGCGATCCACGCGATGAACATCTCCGAGGCAGAGAAGGAGCGTCGCTCTGTCGATGCCTGGATCAAGGCGTCCGACGATATGAAGAAGGCGCACACGGACACGATGTCGGCGCACCCGTCGAATTTGTTCCTGATGCAGGCCGCCGGCGTGAAGCCGAGCTGGGACCAGTACAAGCAGATGGTCTTGGCGCCGATGATTCTCAAGGACTCGGCGGACCGCTTCATTCCGACGCCCGTGACCAAGAGCTACGCCGAAGGACTCGATCTCGCAGGCTACTGGACGCAGCTCCATGGCGCGCGTCGAGGCGCCGTCATGAAGGTGCAAGAGGTTCAAGAGCCGGGCGCCATCTCGAAGCTCCTGATGAATACCTCGATGAACATGATGGTCGAGGGGCACGACTGCGGTACCCACAACGGTGTATCGTTGTCCATCGGCGAGAAGGACGTGCACGATCGCTACCTCGCGCAGGACTTCAAGGCAGGCAACCTGCACATTCCCCGCAATACGCTGCTCACGCCGGACCTCGTCGCTCAGATTCGAGCGGCGGACAAGAACGCGCGTGTCGTTGTTCGTAGCCCGCTCAAGTGCGAGATGCCGAAGGGCCTCTGCCAGATGGACGTCGGCCCCTCGGTCAACGGCGCTCTGCATCCTCTAGGTACGAACGTCGGCGTCATGGCCGCGCAGGCAGTTGGAGAGCGCGCGGTGCAGCTCACGCTCAAGAGCTTCCACACCGGCGGCGTGCAGGAGGCTGGTGGCGGCTCGAAGATCTTGAACCAGTTCGCTCGCTTCGAACAGCTCACCAAGCTGCCGAGGAAGATTCCCAACGCCGCGACGGTGGCGATGACGAGTGGAAAGATCGAGCGCATCGAGAAAGACCCGACCGGCGTGAAAATCTGGGTGAACGGGCAGCCGCACCACGTCGGTCGCGACGCTGGCGGCATGCCGCTCCACGAAGACTTGCCGCATGCGGACCGTACGGCCAAGAGCTACGTCGGATGGCAGCCGCCGGAGGTTGGTCTGCACGTCGACGCAGGGCAAGTGCTCTCCGATCCGAATCGTACGTACGTCAACCCGCACGACTTGTACCGGGCGACGAAGTCGATCGAGAAGGTGCAGAACCATCTCGCCGCCAGCATCTACGACTTGTACAAGGACGAGGGGCTTCGTCGTCGCGCGGTGGAGACGCTGGTCAAGTCGATGAGCAACCTCACCAAGGTCCAGGACCCTGGTGACCACCCGCACGTTCTCCGCGGCGAGTTCTACCCGACGTCGATGATCCGCAAGATCAACGACACGGAGCTCAAAGGCAAGCAGCCGATCTTGCACGAACCGGTTCTTCAGGGAGTAGACATGCTCCCGCTGTCGCTGCAAGAAGACTGGATGGCCAAGCTTCAGCACCAGCGGTTGCGCAACACGTTGATGGAAGCGGCCTCGATGGGGCTGGCTTCGCACATCCACGGAGCTCACCCGATTCCAGGTGTTGCGTACGGCGCCGAGTTCGGCTTGGCTACTTCCACCAAGGCGCATGGAAAGACGCCTGCGGTCGCGCCGCACCATTACTAGCTCATGGCGAAACGGTTTCGAACTACGCTGCACCACCGCGCGGGGAACGACCCCGCGGAGATCGTGCATGGTCGTGTTCTGAACGTGAACATGGTGAACTGGACGGTCGACGTCATCACGCAGTTCGACCGCAAGTACTACTTGGACGTGCAGGTTGCGGCGGCGTACCTCCATTACAACAACGGCGAGGGCATCTACGTCATGCCTGAAGTCGGTGCCGTGGTCATGCTTTGCCTGCCGAGTGACAGCTCTCCCCCCTACGTTCAGTCGTTCGTCGCGCCGATGGAGACGGCCAACGCGACCGCGAAGATGAACGACCCGAATCAGTCCATCGTGACGACGCAGCAGGGAAGCCAAACGGCGAACCCAGACAACGTCGACGATCAAGACGCTCCTGCGGGTACGCGGTCGCGCGGTGGGACGGTTCCCTATCCGAACGTCGACGCACGCTTCGACGCAGGTCGACCGCCTGCGAAGCCCGGCGACATCTTTCTGCGAACGCGCGATGGCAACTTCATCACGTTGCATCGAGGCGGCGTGATCGAGATCGGCGCGACGGAAATTGCGAAGCGCATCTACATTCCGATCGGCAACAAGATTCTCGATCTCTCTGGTGCCTACGAACACCAGAACGTCGGCGGTTCTGTCTCGTGGGGGATTCAAGAAGGTCCTTCAGTGCAGAATCCGCCCGCACAGGAGATGCAGACGTACCGTCTCTACGCCAACGACAAGTACGCCGATCTTCGAATCGCGAAGGGCAAGATCTTCAATCCGGTGGGCGAAGATGCAGGCTCGAGCGGAGCGGATGCGCAGAGCAACCTTGGGTTCGATCCGATCATCGTCTACGAAGTCACGCTCGCGCAGCAGGGCTTCAAGACCGTGAGCGGAGACGTCGTCAACGGCGGCGTCGTCAAGCAGGTCTCTCTGCGCTTCTACTTCGACAAGGCTGGCAACGTCTTCCTCCGATCGAAGGGCAGCGCGTACTTCGAGTTCGGAAAGAAGGTGAAGGTCAGCATCGGAGACTCGTTCGACTTCAGCGCGAAGACGATCTCCATGACCGCGACGGATGGCGCAACGATCAACGGCGGCCCCTCGACGGAGATCAAGGGGGACATCGTTCGTCTGCAACAGGGCACGACGCCTGTCGCACGACAAGGCGACGCGATTCAAGGAGGCGTCGGACTTGGCATGCCGCCGCTGGGCGCCCCTTGTATCCTTCAAATCACGGCCGGTCCGATTCAGCCTGGTGTTCCTCTCGCGGGCTTCATCACGATCCCGACGGGAGTACAAGGCAGCATCATCAGTGGGAACCCGAATTTGCTAGGCTGATTTTTTTCAGGGTGGAGCCTTCGGCACAATCCTCGGCTACTTCAGGCTGCCGTCCAGGTCTTGATGCGTTCTCCTGTGGTAATCTGGCAAAACTAAATGTCGGCTTTCCAAAAGACCGTCGGGCCAGTCCCCCTAGGCTCCATCAACGTTGGAGCCGCTGCGTCAGCGACAGCCCTCGCGCCACTACTCGCGCAGCTCAACTTGATGCTCACCGACCCGTTCGGTATCGGTGCGCTCAAGGCAGACTTCGTCGGACAGTTCAAGGCGCAGGTGAACTTCTCCGTTCAGTTCGCTGACCCAATCGCGTTGCTCAAAGCAACGATCTCCAGCGCTCTTTCGATCGTGGCAAGCCTGTCCGCGTCTCTTGCTCTTGGACTTCCTCCGCTGAGCATTCAGATCTCTGCGTCTCTCGGACTCGCTGCTGCGCTGTCCGTGAAGATCGGTGGCATCAATGCACTCATCGACTTGACGCTTGGCGTTCGTTTGGCGGGAGTGAACTTCCTCGCGCAGCTCAACGCTGCTATTGGAGCGGGGCCTGTCGTCGGGTACGGCTGGAGCGGCATCTCGTTGGCTACGTTGCAGGGCGAGCTCGCGAGTTACAACTTCGGCGCCGACGGCTTCCTTCCCTTCGATACGGTCTCGGGTGTTATGCTTTTGACCAAGGACCCTGGCGCCTTCACGGGCATGCAGTTTCTGTTCGTCACCGTTTGACGGAGAGCCTCATGGAGCTGTTTCTCGACTCTCGAATCGATTTCCAGAAGACCGCCACCGCGGAGGTAATGCTTCCCGAAGACCCCGCGGAGTGGCCGACGGAGATTCTTCAGGAGCTCTACAAGCAGGTACCGTACGTCGCGGATTTCATGCCGGACGTCGTCATGGACCGCGTCGACGCAGAGCAGCGCTTCGGCTTCGGTCACATCGAAGTGAGCAACAAGACCGAGATCCAAGGCGAGCAGGGATCTCCGATGATGCAGGCGGCGGGCGTTCGCAACGTTCGCATTCCGATCATCATCAAGGAGGGCAAGCTCCAGCCCTTCGACGTTCTCATCACCGAGCAGTCGAAGATGCTGCCGCTCACCGAGCGTCGTCTTCGCCAGTCGCTCTTCCGCCCGCAGCTCTTCGACGTGACGAGCCGCACGCCGGGCGACCAGTCGATGATCTCCCAGCTCTACCCGCCGTACCGTCAGAACTACGGCTTCGGTGGCGGCGGCGCGGTGATGACCGCCGGCATGGGCAAAGAGGGAGCTGCCAAGGAGAAGTGCGGCGGCATGAAGACCGCGGCGGAGAAGACGGCGCTCAACCCGAGTACCATCGGTTCGTACCTGAAGCAGCAGAAAGCCCCGCAGGCGCTCGCTCGTGCCTCGAAGTCGATGATGGGGCGCGGCGCTCAGCTCGTTCAGGAAGGCGGAGCCGCGGCTGCGAAGGGACAGAAGTACCTGACGGGAGCCAACATCGCTGCCCAGCGCGCGACGTCGGTGATGCCGAAAGCGGCTTCGATTCTTGCGACCATCCTGCCCACCATCAACGAGCAGGATTTCAACCGGTTCCTCTCGGAGGTCACCGAGCCGCGTACCAAAGCTGCGTTCGCGCTGAACAAGACTGCAACGCAAGCCGCGATCTCCGTTCTCGCCGGGTACGTGCCGCAAGATCTGAAGGCGCGTGGGGAGAAGCTGGCGGCAGCCATCCATCCCTCAGCGGTGCAGATCTCCAGAGCGAGCGGCGGTGGGTACACCATCAAGACGGCGAGTCACAAGATGTGGCAGCCCACGGAGCGCGCACTCGATCGCGGACAAGTCGTCGAGCTCGTTGGTCTCGACGGTGCCATGCTCATCGACAAGCACGGCTCGATCACCATGGCGGACGAGGCTGCCATCGGTTCTGACGCGCCGGAGGCCGATCGCCCGGAGCTCGTCAAGGACTACGGCATCTACCGGGTGCAGACCGACGACGGCAAGCAGCTCGTGGGCTTCTGCTTCCCGAACCTGCTCGATCTCGACGGCATGCCTCTGCCGATGACCCTCTTCACCAACGGCTCGCACTCGGTCGTGCAGGGGGAGATCGCAGGTATCCGCGTCGCCGACGGTGCCAGCCTGATGGAAGGCCGTCCTCGTGGGCACGGCGTGTTCTACCAGGTCTTGCCGAATGGTGCGGCGCAGGCGACGGTGCCTCTCACGATCACCACGAGCGTCACCTCGCCTGAAGAAGGCGCGGAGCTCATGGCCGAGACGATGGATGGTCGCCAGGTGGCGATCGTCGTCCAGCCTGGAGTGCAGCGCATCACGATGGCCGACGAAGATCACGTCGTCGTTCCGGACAGCTTCCGCTGGCTTCCTCTCGAGCAGACCGAGGCGGTGTCCTTGGCTGAGCATCCCGAGCAGTTCAGCAAAGAAGCGCACGCGTCCGCAGTGGGCAGTGTGTGGGTGCGCGCGGGCGGCAGCAACGTCTTCGACATCTCGGGCGCGCCCGTCGAGAAGATCGCTTCGGACGAACGCAGCTTCATCGACATCGATCAAGTCATGTTCGTGCTGAGCGGCCTCGGCGTCGACCCGCAGTACGCCATTCAGAAGGTCGGTGAGGCGATTCAATTCCAAGAGCCGATCGAGGTCAGCGTGAGCCGCGTCCTCGAACCGGCGGAGGAAGTGAAGGCCGCGATGTTGAAGAAGGCGCACGACGTTCTTCAGAAGCTGCCGAATCTTCGCCAGAACCTGGTGAAGGAAGCCGCGAGCATTCCGGACCCGGCAGCCGTCGACAACGTTCTCAGCCTCGGGTTCATCAACCCAGAGAACATGATGACCTTCGTCACCTATCTGCCGCAGCTCGACGAGACGCAGAACAAGCTCTGCGAGCTCTTGATCGCGGCGCGTTTGGGCATGCGTGAGTTGCCCGCGAACGCTCTCGAGCGCGCGATCCGCGGTCTCGAGAACACCATCGAGGGCCTCAACGTCGTGGCCTTCAACAAAGAGTAATGATCCGACACAGCCCTTGCGAGCGGTACATCCGCTACCTGCTCCTCGACAACCCCGAACGAGACAACGCCGAGATCCGCGGAATCCTCGAAGCTCAAGGGCTCGACTGCCTCGGCGACGCGTACCTGAATGGCCTCCGTCAGCAGTTCAATGCACTGCCGGACGGGTTCAACCCGAGGAGCAGGCGGCACTGCGACTCGTTCAACTTGGTACGAGATGCAGGCGTCCTCGAGCTCTTCCAAGGAGATCCTCGAGAGATGGCCCCGATGTACTCCATCCTCGATAACGCGCGCGCCAAGGAGTTCATCGAGGTAGCGCTCATCTTCGAAGCGCCTGCGAACGCCATCGCAGATCAGCTTCGACGCTACTACTACGTTCCCGACGCGACGCCCGCGGCGGTCGAGCGGTACCGCTGGTTCTACTGGGACGTGCGGCTCGTCGACACGACGGAGCTCCGCGGCATCATCAAGCTTCGCTACCTGCGCGCCAAGGAGAGCAGCAACAAAGAGATCGAGTTGCAGGGCAAGGCGTTGAGCTCGAGTCTTTACAGCGACCCGCGTTGGATTGCTGCCAACACGCCGCGCTCGCACTTCTCTGCGTTGCTTGGGCAGATCTCCTTGGGCATGATGCCTGCCAATATCGACATCAGCACCGCGATGTCGTACTCGCGCGCGATGATGATTCTCCGTGTCTACGAGGAATCCATCTCGCGCGTTCCGGATGCGGACCGTCGCGCGCTCAACTGGACGCACAGCATCAAGATGCTCGGTGAGCTCAACGAGCAGAAAGAGCGTCCGGAGGACAGCCTGCGAGCGCAGCTCGAGGCGATCACTCTTCGCACCGACACGCAGAAGATGCCGTACGTCTTGGCAGTCAGCAACGGAGAGCATACGGTGGATCTTGCGTCTGTCGTGACGGAGAAAGATCCCCATGAATGAATCCTACGAAGTGCAGGGAAATGACGTCCCGGACGTCATCTCGAAAGAACCGCAGCTCGGCATCGCGCCTCCGAACTTCGTGCGTATCGAGAAGTACTCGAGCTTCGTCGCCGAGGTTGCAATCATCGACGACGACTTCGTGTTCCACTTCTTTCTTCCGAAGAGCGGCGTCGCGGACTACGTCGGCTATTGGGAGGGGTCCTTCCCGGAGTGCCTGGACGAAGTCGCGCGCAACTACTTCAAGGTCAGCTACCCGCGGCTGAAGGCAGCTCACATCAAGGAGCTCGGCATCGACTCTTGGTGGATGCGTGCCTACGGCTTCGCAGGGAACACGCTCAACCCGGAAGGCTTCGTCGAGAAGTTCTACGAGAAGCTTCACGAATCCTTGTCGGATGCCTTGCGCAACCTGAAGCGAACGTAGGCGCGCTTCAGACTGATGTTTTTGACGCACCACCCAGACTCCTTCGCGTACTCGCGCAGGTAGGTGCGAAGAGCGTCTCGGGCGGGCTTCGGAATGGAATCCGTCAACCCTACCGTGACCCGAAGTTCTTGATCTTCGGTGTCGACAAGAACATCCTGACGAAATCCCCCTCCGGCTCTTCCCAAGGAGCCGAGCACGTTCTGCAAGAGCGTGTACGGGTCGTCAGTCTTCTGCGGAGGAAACATTGGTTGATGAGACTGTAGAGCAGTCGGAGCCGAGCGTCGACGAGGACCCGCTCGATGACAGCGCCGAGGAGGCTGCCTTCTTTGCGGAGCCTGTAGTCGTCGAAAACATCTTCGATGGACTCGAGAAGAAGGGGCCTGTCGATCGACGTCTGTCCGTCACGATTTCCCAGTTCACCGAGGCGGCCTTTCGCATGCCTCGGGAGGATGGTCTTCCCGGCTTCAAGAACTTCTCCTTCGAAGGCCGGCGTCATCTTCGAATGCCGTACGACACGTCGTCGCGACGCATCCTTCTCTGCACGGGCCGTCAGGTCGAGAAGTCCACTCTTCTTGGCAACCGCGCGATCGCGTACTGCTGCCTGGTCCCCTCTTTCAAGGTCCTCTACGTCTCCCCGACGTCGACGCAGACCAAGACGTTCTCGACAGATCGTCTGAAGGAGCCGATCGAGACCAGCGACATTCTGCGTGGCTTCACTAACCGTGCACTCTCGCAGAACGTCTTCGAGAAGCAGTTCAGCAACTGGTCGAAGATCACGTTGCGCAACGCCTTCCTCAACGCAGACCGCACCCGCGGTATCCCTGCATGGATGCTACTGCTCGACGAGTTCCAGGACATTCTCTCGGACAACGTTCCTGTCATCGAGCAGTGCACGGGTCACGCACCCAAGCGATGGCGGCAGTTCGTCTACGCCGGTACTCCGAAGAGTCTCGACAACAACATCGAGTACTACCGCGCGCAGCAGTCGACACAGGGCGAGTGGATGGTTCCGTGCGATCATCACGGAGGAGAAGGTGGTCGCTACTGGAACATCCTCGGTGAACGAAACATCGGCAGGACGAGCCTCATCTGCGAGAAGTGCGGAGGCCAGATCTACGCGCAGCATCCAGATGCGGTCTGGGCGGGGCAGGTCGAGAACGCGCCGTTCGAGAGCTACCGCATTCCGCAGCTCATGGTTCCGTGGAAGCCGTGGGAAGAGATTCTTCTCGACTACGAGCGCTATCCTCGTGACAAGTTCTACAACGAGGTTCTCGGGCTCTCGTACGACTCAGGCATGCGACCGCTCACGATGGCGCAGGTGCAGGCGTGCTGCCGGTCGGACATCACGATGCATCCGGACACTCTCGAGAAGTACAAGGAGAAGGCCGTCGACAATCCAGTCTTCGCCGGTCTCGATTGGGGTACGGGCGAGAACACGTACACCGTGCTGACACTCGGCACGTACGTAAACATGAAGTTCCGCGTCATCTACATGCATCGTTTCACGGGCGTCGAGCTCGATCCGCAGCTCCAGCTTCGTACGCTCGATGAGATCTTGAACGACTTCCGTGTGCTCATCATCGGCGCCGACTACGGTGGCGGCTTCGACCGCAACGACCACCTCACCCGCAAGTTTGGTCCGAACCGTCTTGCGAAGTTTCAGTACATGGCGCGTGCCAAGCGCAAGGTCGAGTTCGACGCGAAGTTGCGCCGCTACAAGGTCTTTCGTACCGAGGTGATGAGCGACATCTTCAACGCGATCAAGCGCAGCAACGTCTTCGAGTTTCCTCGCTGGGAGGAGTTCAAGCAGCCGTTCGCGCAGGACATGTGCAACATCCACTCGGAGTACAACGAGACGCTCCGAATGATCCAGTACGACCACGGCCCCGACAGGCCGGACGACTCTTTCCACTCCCTGCTCTACTGCTTCCTCGCCTCGTGCATCAAGTTCCCGCGTCCCGACATCATCGCGCCGCTGCGTGAAGATCAGAACCGCGGGCCGATGATGTCGGTCTACTCTGGCCCGGTGAATCAGGGCTAGTGCACGGCGGACTTCGGGTCCTTGCTGTCGGCAAGGTGAATCAGGCTGAGCAAGGAGCTGACGAGGTCGCCATCGACGGTCGGAAAAATCCGGTCTGCTTTTCGCGGCCCCTTGGCTTGTCGGCAGTGCAGGTAGGCGCAGTTCTCCATGAAGCGAGCAGCAGCCGCGAAGTAGTTGTAGGCGACACGCACTTCGGGCAGCGGGTACTCGGGCGCGTTCCTTCGAATGAGATTCGCGAGCTGCACAAACGGCTCCCAGGGCTCATCCGTCTCGAGGACGTGGCTCGCCAGGAAAAGGAATCCGGTGTCGATCTCGTAGAAGAAGCGCGCCCACTCCATCACTTCGGAGGCGGTCAAGGCGTCGAAGCGAAGGTGCAAGGACTCGTGTACTTTCTCCCACGTCTTCAGAACACGATCTTCGTTCAACGGCGGAGTGTCGTACCGCGTTCCGAAAACGAAGGCGATGTCGTTGAGACGTCGCTCGAGCCGGCTGATCCCCGCCAGAGCTCGCAGCGCATTTTGGTTGGCGGTGACGACGTTGATCCCACGCGAGAGAACGTGCGCGGCTGCGTTCACGTCGGAGAGGTAGAAGTACTGCTTGCCACGAACCTGTACGACCTCGAGAACGCCTTGAGAGACCAGGCGGCGAATGATCGCGTTCGAAACCCCGAGGTGCTCGGCTGCCTCTTTTTTGGTCAGCAGGTCGTCGTCGGTTCGTTGCCTTCCCTTGCTCGAAGAGCCCATGCTATTCCTTAGCTATCTCACGACTGGAGTGCCGGATGCACGACCTTCCGTTTCAGAGCCTCCTTCAACAATCGCACGCTCGTCCGATTTCGGGAGAAGAGCTCGAAGCTTTCGGCAAGAAAGCAGCCGATCTCTACACGCGCGGCGACGGTGACCTGACGCAAGCAGTGGTCGAGACCGTCAAGCACGCGGGGCTTTCTCCGGAGCAAGTTCGTCGCGTCGTCGAGTTCGCCAACACGACCGCGTACTTGACCGAGTTCAAGAAAGAAGGCTCGCCCCATCGCGTCATCGAGTTCCAGGGCGGCCCGGCAGATCCGGCCGCGGTCCTTCAGGACCTGAACGATGGCGGAGGTGGGTCGACTTACGACCGTGGGATGCTCGACTACGCGTCACCTCCGGCGGAGACGAAGGTCGCGTCGGCCGCAGCCGAAGAGGCATTCGCTTCGGCACTCTCTCGCCCCGAAGCGGCGATGGTGCAGCACAACCCGTTCGGGGAAGTGATCGAGCTGAAGGACAAGCTTGCGTCGCTCTACGAGCACGAGACGTCGGTCCTCAGCGGTCTCGAGGGCATGTACATGGACCTCGCGGAGCAGCTCTACGGGCACGTCAAGCAGGCGGCCATGTCGGGCACGACGCTCGGGGAGGTGGTTCAGGCGTGGGCGCCGTTCGTCGCTGACCCCCTCTATGTCAAGACGGCATTCGAGATGATCGGACCGCGCCTCGTGCAGGAGGAGGTCTTCCGCACCCTCATCGACGTCGACGACTCGATCAGCAAGACCGCCAGCGAGCACCGGATGGTCAACGAGCAGCATCCGCTCGTCGTGACGATGACCGAGTTCTGCGAGACGCTCGACAAGCTCGCGGCGGTCCGCGAGACCCGAGAGCAGACCAAGCTCGCGTTGGACGAGACCGTGAGCTTCTTGCGCAAGGCGACGCCGGAGCGCGTTTCGGCCTTCTACGACAAGCTGGCGGAGATCGCTGGCGTGAAGGAGGCCGCACCGAAAATGCCGCGTCCTGGCCTGCTTCGAAGTGTGGTTGACACCTTCGAGGAGGGCGGAAAGCTCGTGGGAAAAGGCGGTAGGGCCGTGGGCGACCTGCTTTTCGGCCCCGGAAGCTCCGCGGCCGAGACCATGGGCAGAATCGCTGGCGGAGCGGTCACGCATATTCCGCACGCTATCGGTGGACTCGCTGCGGTCCGCGGCGCGCAGCACCTCTCTGCGCTCGGCGCTTCTCCTGTCGGCCAGACACTGAAGTCGTTCATTCCCGGCACGCCGGAGTATCAGCAAAAGAGCCAAGAGCTCGCGTACCAGTACAGCGGCTACCCCTTCCCCATGGGCTACTGAGGCAACATGAACCCTCTCGAGAAGTACTTGGCGGAGAAGCACGGGACGAAGACGGCGGCGGGTCCGCTCGATGGTCTTCGTGGATTCGGGCAGCAGGTCGGTCGAGCGGCCGCAACCGGTGCGGGAACCGCCGTCGCCGGCGCCGCGATCGCAGGTGCTGGCGTCGCCGCTTCGAAGATTTGGGATGCAGTCACCAAGGGTCGTGACTTCCGAGCGATGATGGGATCTTCATTCAACGCGGACCTGCACGAGTTCCTGGCGACGCGCCCGAAGGAGTTCAACGAGTCCTTCAGCTCTCTGCGCACGATCAATCCGGAGTTCACCAAGGACCCGATGATCGCGGGTACGTACATGCGCCGCATGATGATGTTGCGCCCGGACAGCGCTGGTGGCGCGCTCATCGAAGCGCTGTCGCACCGCAAGGCTCTTCCCGAGTCGGAGATCGGCGAAGCCTTTCTTCACAGCGCCGGCGGCGGCGTGATGGAGGGCACCAAGGCGCACATGCGGGAGCAGCAGCAAGCTACCCGTCGTCGCCCGGAAGGAGAGCACGGTCGTGGCGGAAGCGAGTACTTCCACGTGCCGTCCGGCCGCGAATGATCAAGACGAGCTTCTTCTCGAGTCATGCGGCGTACGGGCCAGCGGCGATCCCGCTGTTCACGCGTGCCGATGAGTACCTCGAGAAGGTCGCGTCTCCTGACTTGTTGCCGGAAGTCGTTCGTTACATCCACACGCTTCGTCCACGCAGCGACGCGCAGTACGTTCTGCTGAACGCGATGGGTGCTGGCGAGTTCTGGGGCTCGAACGTCAACGGCGACTACTTCCCCGAGGCTGCGCTCATCCACGCTCCGGATGACTGGAGCGGCAATCCGCTGCTTGATCGCGAGAAGGCCAAGACGTGGGGCTACGGCTACCCGACGTTCTACTTGGCGCACCCGTACGCGCACCATCGGAACAAGGACGCGACGCGCGCCTTCGGAGAAGTCGAGCTCGCTCTCTGGAACAACCGGATGAAGCGCGTCGAATTGGTCACCCGCGTCGACAAGGACAAGTGCGACCAGTTCGGCGGTACGGGCGTCTGGGACAAACTCAAGGCCGGACACTTCCCGGACGTTTCGATGGGCTGCAAGGTTCCCTTCGATACGTGTTCGATCTGCCTCGACTGGGAGGCGTACCGAAAGGCGATGGCGACGTTCAAGAAGGATCGTCATCGTACGCCCGGAGAGGCAATCCTCGAGGTTCACAAGCAGCTCAAGGCGAAGAACGGCAAGGGCATCCGCGGCTTGTCGATCACGCGCGCCGACTACTGCGAGCACGCGCGCGGCTCGATGAACAAGATCTTGTCCGACGGACGAAAGGTCTTCGTCTACAACGACTACCCGAAGTTCTTCGACATCAGCTTCGTCTTCATCGGTGCCGACAAGACGGCGAAGGTGATGATGAAGATCGCCGACGGCGAGAGCAAATTGTGGTCGTTGCCCTCAGCGGAAATCGCAGAGAAGCTCGGGTACGTCGAAGAAGACGAACAAGAAGAAAAGACTGCGAGCGCTTCTGAAGAAGACGCGTTCAAGATGGCCTTCCTCGGGAAAGCCGCGAAGCTGAAGAAGAGCGAGATCGTGAAAGACACGGTCCCCTCGCAGTTCGCTGGCAAGGCTGTTCCGCTGCTCACTCGTCACGAGCCGGATCTACCCGAGGAGGTGCTCGATGCGCTTGCGTCGCGTCCGCTTGGTGAAGCGCTCTCTACGACCACTGGGCTCGGTATGGTTCTTCGACCGAAGGAGTTCCAGCGGATCATCCTCGTTCGCGGAGGTCAAAAAGACGTCGCGGACGATCTCGAGCAACGTGGAGTCGTCTTTCCAAAGAGCGAAGAAACGGACCCCGTTTCCCTTCGTTCCGACCTCTTTCACTCCGCGCTCGCGAAGCTGCTTCTCCCGCTTCTTTCCGATCGATCTGCCTTCGGACCTGCCATCGAGAAGCGGGTTTTGGTCATCATTGGGAAGGGGTCGCCGGTAGCCCGAAAAACAGATTCTTCCCATTCGTCAGATCTGCTGCGTAAGATTGGGAGTGCGTACAACGGCTATCGCCAAGCGATTCTTCATCTCGTTCCTGAAGTGCAGGACATGATCGATCGCTCCGGTCTTTCCGACGGTAGTCTCAAGAAACTTGCACAGGCCCACGTGAACGAGCTATTCACATCCTTGTCGGCTGCCTATCTCAAGAACGCGTTCTTGGACGAGGTCGGCCACTCCAAACAGGCGAACGCCGGCGTGGAGAGGGGACTCCCCTCGAGGAACACGTGGAACTCACCAACCCTCGATGAAGGAGTCCACTCATGAGTGGGATGCACGAATACCTCGCGCACGCGTACGGCACGACCCAGCCTCAGCAGACCGCTGACGCCGAGAAGGTCGCTCAAGCCGAGCTCTTCGCGAAGATGGCCGCCGAGAACGGCATCGACCTGAGCACGCTGAACGACAGCCAGATCACCGAGCTCTGGAACGCCACGTTCGCCAAGACGGCGGGCGAGGAAGAGAAGAAAGAGCACGGCCACGCGCACAAGGACAAGAAGGCTGCGCAGCACGGCCACAAGCACCACGGCGAGAAGAAGGCCGAGGCGCAGGCGATGAACGAGTGGCTCCAGACCAAGGAAGCGCAGGCGAAGTTCGCCGAGGCCGACTTCTTCGGTCGTCAGATGGCGCACGCCTACGTGGCGGAGCTCCGCAAGATCGCCTCCGAAGGCGGCTTCGACTTCCTGGGCTCGAAAGAGGCGGCGATGCCGCCGCAGCTCGCGGCCGCGCTCGGCAAGAAGGACGGCGGCGGCGAGAAGGAAGAGAAGAAGGACGAGGAGAAGAAGGAAGAGAAGAAGGAGGAGAAGAAAGCCTCCGTGAGCAAGAAGGCGTCGCCTTCGGCGCTCACCCAAGTCTCTGCCGCCTTCGCCATCGAGAAAGCGGCCTCGGCCGGTTTCGATCGCGACGAGGCGACCGCGCGCGTGTCGGCGGTCCTCACCCTCGGCTTCAACGAGGACAACAGCAAGGTGGCCGCCGCCACCGAGTTCCCGCAGGCCAAGGAGATCCGCGCTCTCGAGCTCCTCGAGGCGGCGGGTTACCCCGTGACCTGGGAGCAGCCCAAGGGCTGACAAGGAGAGACCGTTGTGGGATGGGAGTGCAGCCATGCGCAAGCAAGCCGAGGGGGAATCCTCGGGAGGCTCACTCCTGTCCGCAGCGGGATCTTCTCCGCTTCCGCAGCCGCAGATCGTCTCGCGACTTGCGCCGGGGAAGCGGGGGCCAACTGGAATGGCCCATCGGAACAACTTCACCCGAGTGAACTCGGGCTCGATGCCAGCACCTGATGCTGGCGCAGTCTCTCAGAAGTCGCTACCACCAAAGTACGGGTCAATCATGAACGGAACAGGGATGGCATCGAAACCGTCGCTTCAGGACCTGGTCAAGGCAGCGCAGGCTGGCTCCATCTCCCGTGCGCGCATCAGCGAAGAGGCCCGTCGTCAGGCGGAGAACCTCTCGGGGGAGAAGACCGCGAGCGCACTGGAGCAAGAGATGTCGGTGCCGACGGAGTACGTCGACAAGCTCGCCGGCGCTCTCGAGTTCCTCGCGAGCGAGTTCCACAAGAGCGCGGCCAGCGCCGCGCCGCCGGCGCACATCACCGAGCACATCCAGGCTCCCGGCAAGGGACCCGGTGCGCTCGAGGTGTCGCACGCGACCGCATCGACGTCGCTTCCGGACCACAAGGGTCAGGCGCATCAGCAGCCGCCGCACAAGCCGGGCACCGAGAAGGTGCGCCCGTCGGATCAGGCTGCCAACGCGCTCGAGACGAACGAGCACCACTCGACGCCGGGGCACACCCCGCAGAAGGTGGCCTCGGCAGATCTGCTCGAGAGCAACCTCGCGCGCCTCGGCCTGAAGAAGGTCGCCGCGGAGAAGTGCGAGAAGTGCGGCAAGGACAAGACCGCGTGCGAGTGCAAGCCCGAGAAGAAGGCGTCTGCTCTCCTCGAAGGCAACCTCGCGCGCCTCGGCATCAGCAAGAAGGCCGAGGACGCGATCAACCCGGCGCACATCTCGGCGGGTCCCGCCGTTCCGCCGGAGACCAGCGCTGCGGGTGAAGCGGGCGGCGCGCCCGCCGGCGGCAAGCCCGGTCCGAACACCGAGCTCGTCGGCTCGAACCAGGCGGCCATCAACTACACCAAGGGGCAGGCCAAGTCTGGTCCGAAGAGCGACATGAAGAAGTGGCTCGACGAGCCGGCTCTGTCGTCGCAGACCGACAGCACGCTCCGCGCGGCGTTCGACAGCACCGCGCAGGCGGGCACCAAGTTCGGCAGTGCGAACGGCGGCGTGAAGGTCGCGGCTGCGCGCGCTCTCCTCGAGACCCTGCTCGACGAGCAGACCAACCCGACGGCGTGAGGAAGGGACCATGGAGAAGATCAGCCACGACAAGGTCGCAGAAGTCCTCAACGACGCTGCCACCGCGCTGCGTTCGGTCACGGCCGAGCGCGACGAGCTTCGCACGAAGGTCGCTCAGTACGAGCGCCGTGCGGAGGCGGAGAAAGTCGCTCACGAGATGCAGAGCAAGGGCATCAGCAACGAGCCCTTCGAGCAACTCGTGACGAACCTCGAGAAGATGGCCGAAAGCGGCAAGCTCGGGGAGATCAAGAACGCAGTGAACCTCGTCGGTCCCGACATGGGACGGAAGCTCGCTTCGCTCACCAACGACAACCAGTCTCACGTGGGCGGCTCCGACTTGGAGTCGTTCCTCACGGGCGGCTGAGTTCGGCTGAACATCGGTTCTAGGAGGAAATCATCATGTCGACGGTCCAGAGGATCAATTTCGAGCCGGTGACGGACATCCTTCCGCTCCACCGGAGGGATTTCCCGCTCGCCGATCCGACGTTGGCCGACCCCACGAACGCCACCACGGGGACGGTCGACGGCGAGTGGATGACGCTCAACTCGAGCTACCAGCTCATTCGCGGCGCGAGCATCGCTGCGGCGGGCAACGGCGCCACTGTGCGCTGCTTCCCGCTGTGGGCGGAGCGCGGTCGTTACGACGTCCAGGCGATGGCAGGCCGCAAGATGCCGGTCATCTTCCTCGGCGCGTACGAGTTCGACACGCGCATCTACGACGCCTCGCTCGTCGTGGGCTCGGGTGCGGCGATCACCACGGTGCTCCAGCCCGTGAAGGTGTCGTCGATCCAGCTCGGTTCTCGCTTCTACTGCGGCCTCGTCGGCCACGGTGGCGCGGGAGATTCGGCGCCGATCGTCGGGTACGTCACCCGCCTTCCGGCGAGCAACGGCAACAAGCTCCGCTTCATCTCCGGGTACCGCTCGTAAGCGGGACGCCAGAGCGGCAACAAGAAGGAGAAGGAGAAGACCATGAGTGTCCCCGCACGAGTCCTCAACGACCTGTTCACCCAGAAGCTGGGCACGCAGGAAGGCAAGGAGAAGATCGCAGAGTACGGCGGTTCGTACGTCCGTGATCGTCTCCGCGAAGTGTCCTACGCGAGGAAAGTTCTTCCTCCCGAGCAGGTCACCCGCGCCGACTGCCAGCGCAGCGTCAACCACGACACCCTCGTCAAGATCGTGGACGTCGAGCCGCAGAGCCGCGCGCTCTCGATCTCGTTCCGCGGTCAGCCCACCGCCCGCTTCATCCGCGGTGCGAAGGCCGAGGTCGCCTTCTTCACCATCTCCTCGGAGATGTTCCAGAAGACGGAGCAGGAGCTTCTCGCCTACGAGATGCCCATCACCAAGATCATCGAGGACAACTCGGTGAAGGACATCCAGGAGATCGAGGACCGCGAGTTCACGATCAACATCGAGGCGGCCGTCCAAGCGCTCCAGCAGGAAGCGAACGGCGGCACGATCACCTCGCTGAACTGGTCGAACATCAACGCGGGCGCCGTCGTCGAGTTCTCCGTCCGCAAGGGCGAGCTCGCGCGCAACGCCGGCAAGAACGACGCGACCGTGCGCCCGATCCAGCGCCCGGACCTCGTCAACCTCTTCAAGTTGCTCGACGGCAACCGCCTCCGCTCGGAGCGCGTCCTGATGACGGAAGTCGACTGGGACGACCTCCTTCAGTGGACGGTCGAGGACTTCGGCGATCGCCTCCAGTCGGAGACGGCGGTCGACGGGTACAAGTACAACACGCTGCTCGGCCGCGCGTACATCCGCACGGTCAAGACGGACATCCTCCGCGCGGGCAACGTGTACTGCTTCACCCGCCCGGAGTTCTTCGGGAAGTTCTACGTCCTGAACAACTCGAAGTTCTACATCGACAAGATCGCCAACATGATCACCTTCCAGGCGTGGGAGGACATCGGTATGGGGATCATCAACATCGCGGCGGTGCGCAAACTCGAGCTCTACTCGGCCGACGCGACGTCGAACAACGCGGATGGGCTGCTCTCGAGCTTCATCCCGGTCGCCGAGGACGCGCTCGGTGCGGTCAACAACCGCGTCGACACGGGCCTCCAGTTCCCGCAGGTCAACCAGTACTGAGCGGGACACCGTCAGGCCACGGCGGTCTGGCGCAACTCACGAGGCGTCGGTACCGGCAGGTGCCGGCGCCTTGTGCTTTTTCGGAGAGTCTATGGAGTACTGCCTTCACAGCACGGTCCGCTCGCTCAAGACGCGCACGCTGCGCGCGACGCAGCCGACGCATGTGCGCCGCACGCAGTTCGTTCTCGACACCCAGCGCCGCCTCGTACCGGGGCGTCCGACGGTCATCAGCGAGGAAGAGCTGAGTCGCAATCTCGAAACGCTCAAGCAGCTCGAGAGGGACGGTGTTCTCGAGGTCAAGCTGCCGACGGGAGAACCCGTCGATCTGCTGCACCTGGCGCCGAAGCAGAAGACGCCCGATCCGAAGCTGCACCCCGAACGGCTTCCGGACTCGGCGCACAACGACCTTCCCATCGGTCGCACGTTCCGCAAGCTCGATCTGTCCAACGAGCTCGCGGTCGATCCTCTCGCGAGGCCGGAGATCTTGTCGAAGGAGCCGGTGCCTGCGCCGCTTCCTCCTCCGGTCAAAGAGGGGCACATCGTTCCCGCTCTTCCGCCGAACGCCCCGTACGTTCCGAAGAAGAAAATCGAGGCGAAGGCTTCGGAGGAGCAGCCGGCGAGTACGAACATGTTCGGCGGTCCTTCTCTCGAGGACTTGGCGGACGTGGACGCAGACGAGGTCGAGTACGTCGAGAAGAAATCGCGGAGGTGACGCGTGTCGCTCGAGGGCATTCCTGGGGTCACTCAAACGATGAGGAACTTCGTACAGGACGTGCGCCTGTACATGCGGGACCTCCCTGAGTTGAACCGCATCGTGCGTGGAGAGGAGTCGAGCGATCGGCAGATCGCTTGGTCGATTCTCGATGCCCTCTCCGACTTCAACGGCACGCCGCACTTCACCTCGATGTCCCTCGAGGAGATGCTCATGCGCAACCAGCACGCCCTTCTGCGCCGCATGACGGTCATCTCGCTCATCGAGTCGGTCGCTCTTCTTCAGATCCGCAACCACATCAACTACTCGACCGGCGGCATCAACGTGGGCGTCAACGACAAGGCCCCGTTGCTGCTATCCTGGCTCCAGTACTACAAGTCGTACACCGATCAGCTCAAGCAACGCGTGAAGGTCGCTCTCAACATCGAGGGCATCTTGGGTCCGTCGAACAGCGGCGTGCACTCGGAGCTCTGGGCCGTCAACGCCACCTACGCAGCCTACTGAGGACACCATGGCGATTTGGAAGGTCAACAAGTTCCGCGAGCTCGACGAGCTCAACATGTTCCTGAACGGCGCCGTTGTCGGCGGCGACGTCTCGTACTTCGCGCAGACGATCGCTCAGGGTGGCGGCGGTCAGCGCGACATCCCTCCGCTCGTCGGGCTGACCTTCAAGACGAAGGCGCCTGGCCCCGCAGGCACGTGCACCTTCATCGCGGGTGCGAACCCAGGCGGCAAGCTCCTCTTCAAGGAGATCAAGTCGCAGATCGAGGGAGCGATCGCGGGCGTCAAGGTCCGCCAGTTCGAAGGCCACTTGGTCATCGTCGAGTCCTCGCCGGCGAACGGCATCACCATCGACAAGACGGGAACGGCCAACGCGGTTCTCGGCTTCGACACCGGCAACGACACGATCGGCAAGGTCTACGGCACACCGTATGGCACGCCGACGCCGCCGTACTTCGGCTTCGCGTACTCGGTCAACGACAACATGCACGTCGTCTACACCTTCGAGTGAGGAGTCCATGTCGTTCGAACGCAACATCGTCGGAGACCTCCCGCTCGCAGCGGCGAGTGCCTTCTTTCTGAAGCTGAAGACGGCTGCTCAGGCTCCTCTCGATCCCCCGGACGAGACCGGCGGCCTCGAGGGGCAGTTCGAAGCGCCTGTCGAGCAGGTTCTTCCTCTGCTCGTGCAGATGGTCGAGAACGAGTTCAAGACCATGTACGCGTACAAGACGTACGCGCAGTCGCTCCGCGACTTGTCGCACTTCGCGATCGCAGAAGAGTTCGAAGATCACTCCGAGGACGAGATCGAGCACGCCGACTGGCTGCTTCGTCGTCTCGCTGTTCTCGGTGGTCCTTCGCAGCTCAACGACATCCCGGCGCCGCCGCCGGCGACCGATCCGTCGGCGATCATCAACACGATGATCCGCATGGAGCAGGAAGGCATCGCCAAGTGGCGCGTGCTGCACTCGATGCTCGGAGAGAACCCGGCGAAGTACAAGGTCGAGGAGTACCTCACCAAAGAGCAAGAGCACCTCGACGAGCTCTGGCAGATGCTTCCGAACACTCCGTCGATGTCGATGCAACCGATGGCGGCGGCGCAACCTCCTGCGGCCCCGCAGCCGCAGCAGCGCACTCCAGCGACCAACAATCCGGACGCAAGCGGCACGATGCCGCCGGCGATCGAGAAGAAGGAAGCCATGGCGAAGTTCGCCGAGCACGTGCGCGTGATGCGCAAGCGCGGCTCGGGCAACTTCGATCAGCACGGCGACGCGACCGCGATGATGGAGGACTTCCTCAAGAACGCGAGCGCCAAGATGGCGGTTTCGCACACGTGGGTGAAGGATCGAGTTGCTCGTGCCATCAATCGCGGAGCCAAAGAAAGTCGTGTGCGCGACTTCCAGAACGCGATGGGACGTGTCGTGGCCAAGCATCGTGGCCCTACGGGACCCGTTGCGCAGAAGGCGGATGCAGCAAAGCGAACTGCTGAAGAGGTGCTGGGGCTGAAGCGCGTTCGTGCTGCTACCGAGAAGAAAGCGGGCATCGGCGGCGGCTATGACTGGCGCCCGATGTCGGCGATTCCCGGAACGGCGGGAGACACAGGCCGTGTCGAGCAACCCGTTCAGCAGCTCCAGGTCCAGCTTCCGGCCATCGGCAGCTACACGGGCAAGGAGACGACCAAGGCGGACCTCAGCTCGCCCGCTCCTCGTCGTGGTGGCGGAGGCGGTGGTGGAGGCGGGGACGACATGGGGCTGGGCGGCCTCGACTTCGGAAAAGAGGGATCGATTCCGCTCTGGAAGAAGCTCGCCAAGGCCGACGCCGTCTCGAGGGGCCACGAGCGCGCGGATGCGGGGCTCGCGGCGCGCGCGCGGCAGACGGAGGGAATGCGCGGTGAGCTCTACGGCGACGTGATCGGCCGCATTCTCGGCGCGACCGGTGGCTTCTACGCGGGCAAGCCGGGTGGTTCTTTGCCGTCGATCGCAGCGGCTGCACTCGGGCAGCACTTGGGCGGCAAGGCGGGCAAGACCGTCGGACGTGAGGTCGACACGCGCCGCACCAAGAAGAAGCTCGGCGGCATCAAGCAGGCGTTCGAGGACACGATGAATCTGCTCGGGCAAGAGCAGATGCTTCAGCAGCAGCAGGGCGCCAACGAAGCGGCCTTCTACATGGAGCGCTCGCGCGCGCTCGCCGAGCAGCAGAAGCAGATGGAGCAGGCGCTCCAGGCGGCGCAGCAGGAGAAGGAGCAGCAGGCGCAGCAGCTTGCGGAGCTCCAGAACGCGGTGCAGCAGCAGACGCAGATGTCGAACGATGCGACGACGCGCGCGTTGATGCAGACGGTGCAGGCGAACAACTCGGCGCTTCAGAGCCGTCAGCTCGCGAACGACACGACGGCGGCGCTTCAGAAGTTGAAGCAGACGCTGCGGGAGATCGCTGGTGATGACAGCGGTTCGAACACCGGCGGTATGGGGTCTGGTGGTGAGCCGGCGACCAGCCTTCAGCAGCAGGGTCCGGCGGCGCAGGCACCGAGCGCGGGCAACACTCCGTCGGCAGCGCCCCCCGAAGGTGGAACGACGACTCCGGGTCCGACCGAAAGCCCAGACTCGGGCGCGAGTGGTCAACCGGGACGCACGGTCGGGCAGCAAGATCAGAACCGCCCGCAGACGGGTGACCAGTTCAAGAGCGCGAGCGTGAAGGACCTCGCCAAGGGCGCGCTTCACGGAGCGAAGCAGATGCTCACGTCTAAGGCTCCGTACGCGCTTGGTGGCGCGGCACTGATGGGAGGTCTTCAGGCGGCCAACATCCACGGCGGCTCGGAGAAGCTTCGTCAGGAGGTCGCGGCGGACGAGAAGACGCCTGCGGGATCGTTCGGTGAAGCGATGATGCAGGCGCAGCGCAAAGCGCGGCTTGGTCTGGCGGAGGCTGGGGAGAAGTTCCCTGGTGCTTCTACGGCGATGGCAGCTCTCGGCGGTGCAAGCATGGGTGCGAGTCTCGGTCCCGCGCTGGTGGGCCGACTTCAGCGCGCGCCCGGTGACATCAAGACTCTGATGGGAGGTTGACCGTGCTCGACCATTTTCTTCTCGCGGCTCACCGCATGTCGAAGGCCGAGCAAGAGAAGCGCGCCTTCATCGAGGACTTGAAGAAGCTCCCGCGCCACGAGCTCGAGGCTCTCGCCAACGGCGAGAAGCTCGCGTTCAACGAGTGCGCTCCTGTCGACGGCAAGGTCGCTTGCTGGCTCGATCGTTTCAAGGGAACGCCTCTCTTCGAACAGGCCGTCGCGCTCGAGCAGCAAGAGCTCCAGCTCGACGCGCAGCGCATCCAGCACCGACTTCAGCAGCCGTCGATGGACAGCTTGTACACGCAGGAAGATCAGGTGCGTCTCCAGAAGCGGCTGCTCGAGCTCCAGCTCGCGCAGATCGAGGAGGAGGCGGCGCACACCGCCGCGGCAGCGGCTGCGCAGCCGAACACGCCGCCGGCCCCCGAGCTGACCGGCTCCCAAGGCGCCGGCGCTGTCGGCGCGGAGGAGCTCGACAACACCGAGGCGGTGCACAACCGCCCGGTCGGGTCTCCGGGATTGAAGCTGAGCTCGGCTTCCCTCGAGGACGCCAAAGAGCGCATGCGCAAGACGGCGATGGACCCTGCTCTGATGGGCAAACTGCGTGGCGCGGCGCAGGCGACCAAGCAGACGGCGGTCAAGTTCAAGCCCGGCTCGCTTCCTCGCGCGCGCGACTTGAACGCGGAGGCGACGGCAATCGGGCGCGCGCGGCCGCGCCTCGAGGCGGTCGCAGACCCCTTCCCGAGCCGCAAGGTGGCGGAGGACCTGGCCAAGAAGCTCGCGCACGCGGATGCGGAGAAGCTGGCCTTCTCGCTGCCTCCAGGCATCGGCCAGGCGGCGAGCAACGTCTTCTCGAAGCTCGGACCCCAGGGGACCAAGGCGCTGGTCGGCGCGGGTCTCGGAGCCGCCGGCGGCGCGCTCATGGGTGGGCACGACGATCGCGGCTGGCACCCCGGCGGGATGCTCGCGGGCGCGCTCGGCGGCGCGGCGCTCGGTGGCGTGGCGGGGCATGTAGGCGGCAACGTCGCCGAGCAGATGGCGCGTGGCGCCCCGCTCCGTAAAGCGCTCGGTGCAGGTGCTGCTCTCAGTGGGCGGCAGGCGATGCGCGCGGCGCGCGCGGCGGAAACCGAGGTGCGCGGGCTGCGCGCATCGGCAGACCTGGCTGATCGAGTGAAGGCTCGAGGCGGCGCGCCCGCGGGGCTTCTCGGGTCAGGTGCACCTCCTGGAACGGTTCGTCAGGGGCCGATCTCGGCGGCCTTCCGACAGCCGGAAGGAACGCTAGCGTCGGCAGGAGTCGCAAGCCCAAAAGCCTGACGGGCGAGCTCGCTCCCGCGGGTCCGCCCACCAAAGCCGATTCGGTCGTTCAGCTCTCGCGCGTGCCGCAGTCCGAACAGCACGTCGTCAGCGGGAACGCGTCGCGCACGGGGCAGTCACCCACCCTGGCGTCAGCAGGAACGAACGCGCCTTCGAGTGTGCCCTCGAGCGTCCGTCCGCCGCAGCTCACCATGCAGTCAGTGCAGGAGCAGAAGGGCATCTTCAAGTCGCTCCCGGCGCAGTACCAGCAGATGATCGAACAGCACCCGCTGGTCACGCAGGAGGGCTTCGCGCCGCATGCCCTCGCGCAGGGCATCCTCGGCGATCAACGCCGCTTTGGTGGATTGGACGAAGCGTTCCGCAACTTCATGATGAACTCGGGCCAGCTCGGCAGCCCCGTGTCCGGACAGCTCAGCGCGCCTCGTGCTTCTTCGATTCCGCAGGTCACTGCGATGCGTTCGCAGATGGCTACTGGAAGGTAGCGATGCCCGTCTCGATCACCATCAACGACTTCCTGGTTCGGTCGCTCGACAACGCGCTGAATCAGGTGTCGTGGTCGATCGGAGACACGTCGGAAGATGTCCTCGACTACACCTTCCAGCTTCTTCGTTCCGAGTCACCGAGCGGGCCGTTCGACAAGCTGACCGAGCCCTTCAGCGATCGATTCTTCTTCATCGACAACGCCATCTACGTCGGCGACCGATGGCGGATGCTGCACTACCAGCTTCTCGTCACGCACGTTCCGAGTGGCGATACGAAGACGTTCGGTCCTGTCACGCTCGAGCCCACTCCCGACTTGATTGCTCTCGAGCTCCGACGGCACATCCAGCTTCTCTTCCACGAGTACGCAGGTCGCCGCTGCTGGGTTCTTCCTGCACGCACGTTCGGACAGCGATGCGACTGCTGGAGTCCGACGTTGAAGAAGCGCACCCGATCGCGCTGCGTGCGCTGCTACGACACGGGGTTCGTTCGCGGGTACCTCTCTCCGATCGAGGTGTGGATGCAGGTCGACCCCTCCGCGAAGAGCGAGCAGACGTCGAACGTCGGGCCGCAGCAGCAGTCGAATACGACTGCCCGCTTGGGGTACTACCCGCCGCTCAAGCCGCGTGACTTGATCATCGAGTCCGAGAACCGCCGCTGGCACGTCGTTTCTGTTTCTTCGACCGAACACCTGCGTGCGACGGTGCATCAGGAAGTGCAGCTTCACGAAGTGCCTCCGCGTGACATCGAGTTCGAGATTCCTCTCAAGCTCGACGAGGCACTTCAGGACATCTACTTCGAGCCGCCGCGCAACTACACGATGCCGATGAACCTCGAGAACTTCTTGAAAGAGGAGATCCCCAACATCTTCTCGCTCTACAGAAACAGCATCCCGAATCCCGGAGACTTCGGGCAATGAGCCTTCCGTTCCTGTTCGAGTACCTGCCCGAGGTCGCTCCCGAACCCGTGAAGCTCGCGGAGGAGATGCCGTCTGCCGGCGTTCCTCTTACGAAGGACACGATGCTCGCAGGGCTACTTGGAGCAGGAACGATCGCTGCGGGAACTGGCCTTGGGTACGGAGCTGGTAAGCTATTGGGGTACGGTGCAGATCTCGCGAGTCAGCGGCTGTTCGGGCACCCGGTTCCAACCGAGTACCTTCCACCCGCTCTCGGCGTTCTCGGAGGTCTGGCAGGTGCAGTGCAGTCCGCCAAGGTGATGAAGAAGTACAAGGAGCTCTTGCGCCATGCCTACGAAGAATCCCAGAGTCGAGCCGCACGGGGAGCTGCCGGAGAGTAGCTTCAAGTACAACCCGCTCCAGCACGTGCGCTTCTTGTACGTGTCGTTCGTACAGGGACTCTTCTACTCCGCCCCTCGCGGGCAGTACCACTGGGAGTCGGACGACCAATCGACCGAGCTCTTCATCTCCGCCGAGTCGCCGATCAAGGTCGAGACGCTCAACATGCGCCCGTGCATCACCTTCACGCGCGCGCCGATCGGATTCCATCACCTCGGCTTCGACGACATGGACCAGTACGACTTCGCCACGGGTCGGAAGATCAAGTCGTTGCTGATTCCAGGCACGATGGTCATCAACTGCTGCTCGCGCAGCGACCTCGAGAGCGAGCATCTTGCGTGGGTGACGGCGGAGCACATCTGGCTTCTTCGAGACCTGCTGATGAAGCAGGGCTTCTACGACGTCGGACGCAACATCCAAGTGGGCTCGCCGAGCGCCGCAGGAGCGATCATCGAGGGAGATGGTGCTGACGAGTGGTTCTGCACATCAGTGACGTCGCCGTACCAGTTCTATCGAACGAGCGCGCGTACGCCGCTCGCAACGGGCATCATCCAGAACGTGCAGCTTGCTCTTTCGATGATGCAGCCGTGCCCGATTCGTCCTGGGATGGCGCCGTCGATTGGTGCCGGCGGCAATCCGCCGTTCCTCGAGGTGACGACGCGTCCTGGGCCGTTTGCGCCGGGAGCGCCCGATCCGAACGCGCTTCCGATGGCGGCGCATCCCCTCAACCCGGCGCAGCAGGTGGTCATCCGCCGCGCGCGCACGGGTCCGTACGGACTTCGTCCTCCGGGTATCGGCAACAAGACCTTTCTCAATCTTCAGGGGGCGGTCCTTCCCATATCCGGCACCGACGTGAAAGAATGTGATTCAACCCCGGTCGCAACGACCACGGTGAAGGTCTGAATGGACTCCACGACTCTTTGCGTAAAAGGCTGCGGAAAGCCGACGGCAACGTCTGGTCGACGCTGCTTTGTATGCCTGGAGAAGCAGCGCAGGGACAACCGACGCTACTACGCCAAGCGTGTGGCGCGAGGGCAGTGTCCATCGTGTCGAAAGTCCGCAGAGGTCGGCATTTTCTGCTTCAAGCACTGGCTCAAGAATGTGGGAGTTCCCCATGGGCTGGGGAATGGGAAGGGCATCGCTCTTCTTCAGCGCTTGTGGGAGGAGCAGAAAGGGCAGTGCGCCATTACCGGAGAGACTTTGATCCCCGGTGCTACTGCCAGCATCGATCACATCATTCCGAAGTCTCGCGGGGGCGCGAGCGTAAATGGGAACCTCCAGTGGGTTCTTCTACAAGTCAACCGCATCAAGTGGGACATGACCAACGAGGAGTTCGTCGAGACTTGTAGAAAAGTCGTTCGAGCAGCCGATCGTAGGTCCAACGAACAGATGGCAAGGAGCAACTGACTATGGCGGCAGAACTTCCGAAGCCCGGCGTCGAGGTGATCCAGCAGTTCCGGACCACCTCCCCGACGGTCGTCACCCCCACCCTCGTTCCGTGCATCGTCGGCGCCTGCAAGCAGATCGTCGATGCCGTGAGCACCAGCGCAGCCGGCGCGCAAGCCGTGAACACGGGAGCACTCGTCAGCCTCCCCGCGGTCTTCACCGCGATCGCGGCGGGCGGCGGACCGCCGGTCGTCTACACTCTCAACGGCAACCTGCTCTTCTCGGTGAACGGCCAAGTCGATGTCACCGTCACCTTCGCGAGCGGAACCTACACGCCCGCGACGGTCGTGCAGATGATCAACGCGGCGCTCGCGGCCGTCGGCGAGTCGGATGCATACGCCGAGCTCGTTGGCACTGCGCAGTGGCGCCTGCGTACGACGGGAACGGGCGACAGCCAGTTCCTCACGATCGACGGCGCCTCGACGGCAGGTGTGCTCACCGCCTTCGGCTTCCTGTCGGGTGGTGAGACGCGCTTCGGCGCGGGCAGCTACGCCGGCTGGCAGGTGCGCATTCCGACGACGGCGTTTCCGGACCCGCGCGGGAACATGTCGCAGCTCTCCATCGATCCGGCGACGGTCCGCGCGTTCCTCGGAACGGGTGCGACCAACACGCTCCTCGAGGCACTGCGCACGTCGTCCGTGCTCCGCAAGGGCGGCGCGGTCGCTGCGATCGACGACGGCAACGGCAACAACACGACCCCGTTCGTGGAGATGTCGGGTGAGGACTTCACCTCCGTGTCGACGCCTGCGACAGTAGCGACGGTGACGGGCGCGGGTGGTCCCACCTTCGCTTCGCTCGACGGCAAGACGCTCATCATCTCGGATGGGCGCGCGCCGAAGACGGTCACCTTCAACAATCCGGGAAGCGCGGCCGCAGTGGCGGCGCAGATTCAGGCAGCGTTCAACCCGCTCGACGGGTTGACGTGCACGCTCAGCGGCAGCGATCTCGTGCTCACCTGCACGCGCCTGCGCGAGGACGGTCTCACGACCGCGCTCGGCGAGGATTCGGAGATCGTGATCTACGGCGGCTCGGCGGTCTACCCGACCAACCTGCTCGACTCCGGCCTCACGCCGACCGTCAAGATCGCTCGCTACGTCGGCTCGCCGATGGCGGCGAAGGCGGGCGACGAGCTCTGGGTCGATGGTGTCTACATCGGCCTCATCAGCCAAGTGGCTCCGGGTTCGCACAATGCGCGCTTGAAGCTCAACACCGAGGTGCTGACGACCTTCACGGGTACGCACTTCTACGTCGTCGCCAAGAACCTTCAGCCGATGCCTACGATGACTGGCCGTCCCGCGCCGAACCTCATCGTCGACACCTCGGGCAACGCGTTGCTCAAGCTCGGCATCCTGCGCGACACGACCGGCAAGATCGTCGAGGCAGCCACGGCCTCTTCGCTTCTTCCGGGGCGCGCGCCGATGTACGTCGCGTACCACGCGCTTCGCCTCGACGTCACGCAGAAGGCCGCCAATCCGGGATTGCTGCGCGTCAACGACACCATCCAGCTCGGCAACCTGCTCGACCCGGTGTCCCCCGACAACCCGCTCGCGCTCGGCATGTACTTCGCGCTGCTCAATGGTCCGGGCATCCAGGTGACCGGCCTTGGAGTCGACGCGGTCGCTGCGAACGAGCCGTACGGTACTGTCGACGCCTTCACGCGCGCGGCGACGTACCTCGAAGCGTTCGAGGTCTACGGCCTCGTTCCGCTCACGCACGAGAGCTCGGTCGCCGAGGTCTTCAAGACCCACGTCGACACGATGAGCGCGCCGGCGAACAAGGGAGAGCGCATCTGCTTGTTCAACCCGGACAAGCCGACGCACAAGGTCCACACGCTCGTCGCCAGCGGCGTCAACGGCAACAGCGTGGGCAACACGGGCCTCACGTTCGACACGGGTGTGTCGAACCTCGCCGCGCTCCTGCTCGCGCAGGGCATCGACCCGACCGGCGCGATTCCGGTCTCGGCGGGTCTCTTCTTGAACATCGCGGCGGACACGAACAACTACAACATCTCCGCGATCTCCGGCTCGGTCGTCACCGTCAACGAGACGTTCTCGCCGCAGCAGAACTCGGACGGCTTCTACGCGACGACGTCGATGTCGACGCCGCTCATCGAAGAGCCGTTCGCG